>VOFJ01002796.1_pt1 | contig 98122 bp, 200 predicted proteins | sample 5384081 | NCBI WGS metagenome assembly VOFJ01 (sample SAMN12384729, study PRJNA508395) | human gut metagenome | isolation source: healthy gut I | host: Homo sapiens | reverse complement strand
CGCATTGCTGCCGGACTATCTAAAAGGTTTAGAAGGTTCACATGATTTTATAATTAAAAAATTGACGAAATTGATAAGAAAAATTGCAAAAATAAAAAATGGTAGAAATGTGAAAAATAAAAATTATAGAGATACTGAACAAGAAAAAAAATAAAAAAATGATATTCAATGTAAGGAAATATCATTTTTTTATTATAAAAGCGTATATCTTCCCCAAAAAAAATAACATATATCATAACTTCCAATAATTCACTAGAAAAACAATTCTTTCATCATAAGTATTAAATAAATTTTGGAAACTTAAATTAGTTGAAATAATAGTTTTTTTATTTTTAAATTTAAAAGTCTACTATTTAAAATATTAAATAATTCAACTAATTTCATATTGTTTTACGCCTTCAGTTCCTAGATCATCAATAATAAGTGTAAATCTACGTTTAATAAATAATCATAAATATCTTAGAAACATTTGGTTTACCAAAACGATAACTGATGAACGTATCAAGCATAACTGAGGCTGTTTGATATAATACTGATCTTTTTAAATAATTCATTTGCAAATACAGCTAGATAAAACAGCTTTTTCCTAAACCAGTGTTACTAGTAAATAATAAATTACGCTGTTCAGTATTATCAAAATTGTTACACAAATTTATCACAAATATTTTTAATTAATTTAATATTTTCTCTAGGTGAATATATCTGAATTATATTTTTGTTTATTTATTTCATCAGAATAGAAATTTAAATTAAAATTATTAAAATTTTTGTTTTTCTAAATTAGACATATTTGATTTATTATATTCAATATCATAAATTTTCTGTTTTTAAACAACTACACATTTCTGTGGAATTTCCATTTAAAAATATATCCAGTATCATTACACTTTTTGCACACTCATTTGAATTATTTTTTGCTCTTTCTCCAATAGAATTTAATATTTTTTTTTTTTCTTTTTTTAATGCTTCAATATTAAATTTAAATTTCTATTATTTTTTTTATCATTATTTTTGGTTAAATTCTATCATTGAAGAAAATGCTAAAGAACTTAATTTTTATCTATTTCTTCAAGCTCTGGAAATTCAGTGTATAAATTTTTTTTTCTTTTTGTGCAATATTTTCTGCATTTATTCTTTTTTTATCATATTCAATTAAAAGAGATTTTAAAATAGAATTATTCAAAATAACCTCCTATAATTTATTAGCATATAAATTATTTAAATTATCATAATTTCTTTGATTGTAATTTTGATAATTTTTGTAGATTTTCTAAAATCTTTAATATCTTTATTTTTTTTGTTCATATCTGACAAGAATTGTTGAACTTGCTCAGCAGTAGTAAATCCCTATCATGCCAATCAGTTAATAATTTATCAATATAATCAAAACTTGATTTACTTTTTGAGGTAGTTCTTTTAAAAGCAATTTCGATAATATCAAAAATTAAATTTAAAAAATCAACTATCCATTTTCAACGTAAGCATATTCATATTGAGAAAGCTGTCTGCCAAGTCCTAATTTTTTAATTACCATATTTGCAATTTTATTAACAGCTTCTTGCTTTTTCAAAATATAAATCTAAATCACTATATGTTTTTAATAGAATTTTTTTGCCCAAGCATCTGCAACTGTTTGAATATAATTTTTTGTGTAATGCAGATTTATCAAAAAATGATTAAATAATGCCATCATAACTTCGTCATCAAAACCATATTTTTTAAACCATAATTCTATATCAGGGTACCAGGTAGTTGGCATTAAACCAGAAAAATATCTATTATTTTATATATTCCATAGTTTTAGCACGTTTTTGACTTTCAGCCGATTTTTGTACTTGTTCAGCTGATAAAGCAACTCCCAGGCTTATATAAATTATTTAATTCTATTTTTGTAAATTATTAAAAGCATAACCTGTATTTTTTAACAATAACATTTTGGTCTTCCCCAATATTTCATTGCATCTTGAATTACCTTAAAAGAAAGATTTAATTTTTTAAAATCATTTAGTTTAATATCTTTATCATACTTAGATAAAAATAAAATATATAAATATACTTTAAGATAATCGCCATTTGCTTCAGGTAAATATTCTGTAAAAAATATATCTGGAAGACTTGTACTTGAAAACAAAGGTAATAAATCATTTTGTTCTAATTTCATAAGATTCCCCCAATGTTATGTTTTGTCAAATTATATCATTTTTCTGGGTGATTTACAATAAACTTATGAGGAAAAAATTATTTTGAATAAAAAATATATTTTGGGTCTTTTTTTTATATATTTAATTAGATAGATAAAAACATTTAAAATATTTTCATGATTAAATCCCAAAATAGTAAATAAAAAAATAGGCAAAGAAAAATAATAAAAATAAATATTTTAATATTATTATTTTTTAAATAATAAATTAATTAATAAAAAAGATAATTAAATCCCAAATAATATTAAAAATTAAACTTGAATAATCAATTATCCCGAATAATTTATTTTTTTTAAAATTATAATTTTGTGGAAAAATAAATTTCATAGATAAAAACTCCTTTTAAATATTTTTTAAAAATTTGCTACTAATATTAAAATTGTTTGAAACATCTGTTGAAATACCCACCAATTAAACTTCTAATATATGAATTGGCTCACTTTTTTTAGTGCATATATTCCACCAATACACATCAATTGAGAAATAATATTATTTGAAGAAAAAATTAAATGAAAAAATAATTAATAATATAATTGCAACTAATGACTGTTGAAATAATAAAAGATAGAACTGTTTTAAGCCAAGTTTTGAAAAACCAAAGTAGATTCATTTATTAAACTTAATATTGCAAAGGAGTAATTAAAATAAATACTTTTACCATTATATATCTTAAAAAGAATATGAAAAAAAAATTAAATTAAATAAACTAATGAAATAAAACTTTTTATTAATCCATCAAAAAAAAAAAATATTAAATTCTTTTTCTTTTAATTGAAAGATAATTTAAAATTTATTTATTAATTCAGAAAAAGATATATCATGTCCAAAAAAAATATTTGAACCTACTGTAAAATGAATTGCATCAGAAATAAAACTATTTATTTGAATAAATTGATTACAAATAAAATAAGAACAATTCATTACAATCCCAAAAATTAATAATTTAAAAATAAATTGATAAGGCCTTTCAATTTGTAAATTCATATAATAAGAATAAATTAAACGGATAGCGTAATAAAGAGAAAAATCCGACTAATAAAGAATTCGCGTGATACTAATAAACCATTATTGCCAGTAGAACCAAATATTTTTTGAAAAATAGAATTGTTTAAAATATATTTTTTATCAATAAAAGTTAATTCATCTAAAACAGAATAAATTGTAGTATCAATAGAAGAAAATAAAGTTTCAAAAAATAGAATTAATTGTTTCAATAATTGAAGTTGTTAAATTAGAATTTTCAATACATCACCACCAAATTAAGTTAATAAAGAACTAATTGCAGATAAAATTAAATCTAAAACTAAAATAAAAAGCATAAGAAAATAAACTACCTCTAATTAATTTTTTAGCAATTCTAAGTCTTTCTTCATCACCAAAACTAAACTTTTTCATAAATAAACCAACAGCCACAGCGACTGCGGCAGCTGGTGTTGCTAATTTTAGCATCCAACTTTCAATCTTTTCAAAAAGCAGAATTTAATTTATCTACAATTTCTGGGTTACCATTGAAAATATTTGCAGAAACATTAGAAGAAAAAATTAATAAAAATAAAATAAATAATAAAATAAATAAAAATCTTTTTTATAAATAAATTTAAACATAAATAAAACCTCCTAAAAAAATATTAATTATTAAAATATGGAAATAATTTTAATTCAGATGGTGGAATAATTTCAGTACCAGTTGATAAAAAAGCTTAAACAGTGAAAATTAGTCAAATGTCTGGTGAAAAAATTGGTATCATAAACAAAATCGTTTTGAAGAGTTGTGGTAATAGTTTCTGAAATATTAGAATTTTTTTTTGAATTTAAAGAATTGGTAAAATAGCTATAAACAGTTTCTTTAGCATTTTCTGAAATTCCTCTTGATATTTTTTCTTTATCTTCTTTTCCAATTTGTTTTTTGTGCATTTTCAATTGTAAAAATATCATCACTTCTAAACCATAATTTATTTATTAAATTCTGAATAATAACATTTACTGCAGATTGATCATGAAGAGTATTTAATAAAGAAGTATAACTTTGGGTAGCAACAATATTTATACATTTGGCTTCTCGACTTTGCGAGAAAAATTACAATCAGTTTCTGTGCAATATTCAGAATATTCATCAGAAATAAAACAAACACTTCTAAAATTATTATCTTTACTGTTAGCAAGTCTAGTCATTACATCTGTTTGAAAATCTAATTTTAAATATGCTGCAATTATTTTTGATAAATTTGAATACTCATTTATATTCATATTTAATACTACAATTTTTCCTTTTTTTAATACTTCTTCAAAACCAAAAAATTAAGCTCTTCTTGTTTAGGATTAAAGGTATTTAAAACATCATAATCAGAAATAAAACAATTAGTAATTCGGGTAATTTCAGATTTTAAAATAGACATAGTTCTTTGATCTAAATTTAAATATTCTTTTTCGAAAAAAATTTAAACTAGAATATAAATCATAAATTTGACTTTCAGAAAAAATTTTTTAATAAATTTATCACGTAAATAATTTATTTTTTCTAAATAATAATTATCATTAGCAATCAACTTATGTAATTCGTCAAATGTAACATAGTTATTGTTATAGAGTCTACACAGTTTAATACATTCTTCTAATATTTGAGCAGACTTATCTAACCAATAACTTTCAGAATTATTTTTTGAAAAAAGTAATAAAATTGTTTTTTAATCTGTTAGCAAGGATAGAGGGTTTTAAATTTGGCTTATGCAAAAAGGATTATATTTATATTTGCCATTTAATTCAATAACAATAATATCATCTTGTCTATTAAATTCATTTGCAAATTCTACAACTTTTCGATAATAATTTCCTTTAACATCTAAAATTAGCATACCTAATTTTTTATTGTTATTAAAATTTTCATATTTAATTAGTTGTTTAGTAAATGGGTACATAGCACTACTGGTCTTGCCTGTGCCAATAGTTCCAGTAATTAAAATATTTTGATATAAGCTTTTTCTGGTAAATAAATAATTTCTTTGGTATTCACATTTTCGCCAATTAATAATTTTAATTCATTTTTTTTTTATTTGAATTTATTAGAGAATAATTATTTTTATTTAATTTAATTTTTTATTCACTTTTAATTTATTTTTAAAATGAAATAAATTAGATAATAAGTTAGAAAAAAAATATTCCAGAATAAATATAAGTAATTAAAAATAATATTTTTAAAGATTTCCATAAAACAGGTTGCTCTATACAAATATCAAAAGGATGTAAACCATAATAAATAATAATGTGATTTTGAAAATAAATAGGAGAAAAAGATTTTATAACCAATAAAACAAAAAAAAATAAGTGTAAAAAATAAAATGAATAAAAATACGATTAATTCATAAACACCTCCTTAAAAATAATTATTTAAAATTAGTGGGACTTTTTAATTTTAATTTTGAACCTTGTAGATTATGAGAAAAATTTTAATATCAAAAAAATTGTATAATGAATAAAAAAAAAAGATAAAACTATTGATAATAAGAATAATGAAAAAATAATCAATTAAATTTATATGATAACACCACCTTCCAATTTTTAACAATCATATAATATATTTTTAAATTTGTCTATACTTTTTGAAAAAAATATGTTAAAATTAATTTTATATTAAAGGGAAGTTATGAAAATTAACCCGATTTGTATCAAAAAAAGAAAGGAAAGGTATTGAATATGGAAATAAATAAAGATATGACAATAGGAGAATTATTAGAAAAAGCTCCAGAAAAAGCAGAAATTTTATTAGAAGCAGGAATGCATTGTTTAGGTTGCCCAGCATCACAAGCAGAAACTATAGCAGAAGCTTGCGATGTACATGGAATAGATGTTGAAGAGTTAATTAAGAAACTAAATTCATAAAATTTCAAAAAAATTACATTTTTTTTACAAAAAATGAAAAATCTATTGACAAATGATAATAAAAAATAGTTTAAAATAAGGCTTGTGCTAACGTAACAAGTTAGTAACGAGCTTGGAACTTGGGTCATTAGCTCAGGTGGTAGAGCACTTGACTTTTTAATCAAGTTGTCCGCGGTTCGAGTCCGCGATGGCTCACCATAACTAGGATTTAAGTTGATTAAATCCTAGCAAGTTTCTTTATTGGCCCCGTGGTCAAGCGGTTAAGACATCGCCCCTTTCACGGCGGAGACATGGGTTCGATTCCCGTCGGGGTCACCAAATATGCCACTTTAGCTCAGCTGGTAGAGCAACTGACTTTGTGGGATAGATAAAACATAAGGTTTTATTTTGAACTATCTTGCACCTTTGTGTGGAAACGCATAAAGTGGACACCGCTAATTCGGGGAAGGCTGTAAAATGCTAATCCCGAGCTAGAAAACAATATGTTTTCGAGTGTAGAGACTTTATACGGTGTGCCTAAGGTTTTAAACTATGGCAAAGAGAAAGTCCAGACTACAAAACACATTTCTAATGTGGTAATGAAAATTATAGTAGTATGAATCAGTAGGTCATCTGTTCGAATCAGATAAGTGGCTCCAATTACTTAGAACTAGGTTTGTTGTACAACTTGCCTACCCTAGTTCTTTTCATCATATATGAAATAAATTTCATATATGACGAAGAACTTTAATTATTTATACAAGGAGAAAAACGTTTTATTATGAATTGTTTGAACTGTAATCAAAAAATAAGGAGTAAAAAAATAAATTTTGTAGTAATAAATGCCAAAAAAGAGTATGAATATAAAAACTATATTGAGAGATGGAAAAGCAATCAGGAAACAGGATTAAGAGGAGAATATCAAATTTCTATGCACATAAAAAACATATTTATTTAAAAAATATAATAATAAATGTGCAAGATGTGGTTGGGGGAGAAGTAAATAAGTATACTAATAATATACCACTAGAAGTGGAACATATTGATGGGAATTATCAAAATAATAAAAAGAAAAAATTTGATATTACTATGTCCTAATTGTCATTCATTGACTGAAACGTATAAAGGAGCGAATTTAAATCATGGAAGAAAACAGAAAAAAAGTATAGTTAATAAAGTTGTTGTTGTAACAGGAAGCTCTAGAGGAATAGGAGCCCAAATAGTAAAAAAAACATTAGCAAATGAAAATTATAAAGTAGTATTAAATTATAATAATTCAAAAAGAGCAAGCAGAAAAAATACAACAAGAATTATTAGAACAAGGAAAAAGAAATTGAAATAATAAAAGCAGATGTTTCTAAAAGAGAAGAGACTGAAAAGTTGATACAATTTGCAATAAATAAATTTAATAAAATTGATGTTTTAATTAATAATGCAGGAATATCTCAAGAAGGATTATTTACTGATGTAACAGAAGAAGAATGGCAAAAAAATAATAAATACAAATTTAAATTCAGTATTTTATTGTAATCAACAAGCACTTAAATATATGATACCAGAACAACAAGGATGCATTATAAATATTTCGTCTATTTGGGGAGAAACAGGGGCATCTTGTGAAGTAGCATATTCAACAACTAAAGCTGCAATAAATGGAATGACAAAAGCATTAGCAAAAAAGAAGTTGGACCATCAAACATAAGAGTAAATGCAATTGCACCTGGAATAATAGACACAGACATGAATAGAAATTTAACGAATGAAGAGCTTGAACAAATAAAAGAGCAAATACCATTAAATAAAATAGGAAAAAGCTCTAGATATTGCTAAATGCGTAAAATGGCTTATTGAAGATGATGAGTACACAACAGGTCAAATTATTTCTATAAATGGTGGTTGGTATATATAAAAAAAAATAGCAAGTTAATAACTTGCTATTTTTTATTATTCTATTATTTTTCTTTTATAATTTCCAGAGATCAATTTTGGCAAATATGTAATAAGCTTATATACCGCTAAACGAACTTTTTTTACTCCAAATATATGACTTTCTTAATTTTCTAGGAGCATCTAAGAATGATTTTTTCTTTTTACAACTAAAAGCAAGTTCTACTTTTTTCAATAGGAAAGACATAGTTTTGACCACCATTATTATCCCATTCATTTTCAGCATTTCTAAAACAGAAATTAAAAGTCTCACTAGAAATTAGCTCAACTTCAGCCTGAAAGCCAAGTTCAGTTTTTTTTCCATTTTAATTTCACCGAGATTATCCCAGTTTAAACCAAATCCATAATGAATATAAACTTCCTCACAGTTATCTTGAAAAAAAGTTTGCCTGCATATGAAATTTTCACTTTTGAATTTTCAACTAATTTATCTGTATTAAAAGAAAATATTTTTTATTAATTCCATTTAAAATTTCTCCTTATTTATCTCTTGTTTAACTAATTGTATATTATAATATTAAAAAAAATATAATTCAAGTATTTTTGACAAAAAACTATTAATTTGTGCCAACAACTTTGCCAACAATATAAAATTCGTCTTTAGGGTCCAAGCATATATCTGGAATTTCCTTATCTTCCGCTCTTAGAACAAGTCCGTCTTTACGAATAATAAACTTACGAATTAAAAGCTTATCATTGTAACTAAACAAACCAATATCTCTATTATCAAGAGGAGTATTAAATTCAATATATGCATAAGAATCTTTTTTTAGTTTTGGCTCCATAGATGTATCAGTTATTTTTACTGCAATAGATGCACCAGAAACAGTGGTAGGGCAATCTATTAAGCCACCTAACAAATCAAAAGTAGGCACTTTATCATATGGAATATGTGATACTACTGTATATCCCAACTGTTCTTCTGTAAGTTCTCTATCATATGTATACATTAAAGGACGATATGGAATGCCCATTGTTTTGCATAAATTTTTTTTAACACCTTATGACTAGGATTTCTTTCACCCTTTTCAATATGAGTTAAGTGACCAGTATTGATATTTGTACCTTGAGCAACGCCAGCTTTTGTAAGTTTCTTTTCTTTACGAATGTATGCAATCATATGACCTCAACATAACAATACCTCTTCTTCCAAAATTTTCTATAAGTATTATATTAAAAAAATAAAAAGTTGTCTAGTATAAAATGATAAAAAATATAAATTATGACAAAATATAAATAAATTTTTATTGTAAATTGAATAAATATGTGGTAATATTATTTTATACAAAAAGTATATATTTAAACAAAGGGGAAGAGTATGGAAGGACAAGAAAATTTAGATAATCAAGAAGAATTAAAAAAAGAAGAAACTCCTGAAAATAATGTACAAGAAGAAAATAGTAGAAAATAAGGAAACGGAAGAGAAAAAAAGAGGATAATGATAAGACGGTGGAAGAAGATTCTATGAAGTTTAAAAAAGGCAGAACCTTCTAAAAACAAAAAAAATCAAACAAAGTGATTCCAATAGTTGTATCTTTATTTATTGTTTTATTTGTTATGATATTTTCAGTAGTATTTGCTTTATTTAATATGAATAATGAAAAAATACTAAAAGGAATATCAATTTTAGGAATAGATATATCAGATTTAACTGTAGAAGAGGCGAAAACAAAAATAAAAATAATGCAATTGAAGAAAGATTCAAAGATGAAAACAACAATTTAATATTAAAAATTGGAGAAAATGAAACAAACGTAACAGCAAATACTTTTAATGCAAAATTTGATATAGATAATGCAGTAATAGAAGCAGATAACATTGGAAGAAATGGAAATATATTAACAAATAACTATTCAATTTTGTTTACAAAATTATTTAAAAAAGAAATTAAACCTAGGTTATATTTAGACGACAGTTTATTATCAGATACAATAAAAGATATTAATTCAAAGATGAAAGATGCAATTGTAGACAATAGTTATTATATTGAAAAAAAAACAATTTAATTATAGTAAAAGGAAAAGCTGGATATATAATAAAAACAGAAGAATTAAAAGAAAAAATATATGAACAAATAAGTAATATTCATACAAATTATCAAATTATAGAAATACCTGTAGAATATAAAAGAGCCAGAACCTATAAATTTGCAGAAGATTCATGAAGAAATATATAAGGAACCACAAGATGCTTATGTACAAAAAAAAATCCAACAGTAGTTCATCCAGAAGTTAATGGAGTTGACTTTAAAATTTCAGTAGAAGAAGCAGAAGAACTTTTTTAAAAGAAGATAAAGAAGAATATACAATTCCATTAAAAATAACTAAACCTAAAAAACAATTAATAATTTAGGAGAAGAAAGCTTTCCCAGATTTATTAGCAACTTTTTCAACAAGATTTGATGGAAGTAATTATAATAGAAATACAAATATAAAACTTGCAGCTAAAAAGTTAATGGAACAGTTATATTACCTGGAGAAAAATTTTTTCATTTAATACAATAGTAGGTTCAAGAACAATTGAAGCAGGATTTAAAGAAGGAACAGCATATATTGGTGGAAAAGTAGTACCAGATGTAGGTGGGGGTGTTTGCCAAGTATCATCTACAATATATAACACAGCATTATTCTTGCAAATATGCAGATTGTTGAAAGAAGTAATCATATGTTTACAACAGGATATGTAGCAGCAAGTAGAGATGCAACAGTTTATTATGGTAGTTTAGACTTTGTATTTAAGAATTCAAGGAAATATCCTATAAAAATGGTGGCATCAGCATATGGAGGAGTATGTAAGGTATCTATATATGGTATAAAAAGAGGAAAAAAGAATATGAAGTAATTATTCAATCTAAAAATAACATCATATATTAATCCTACTACAATATATAAAGAAGATCCAACACTGGAAGAAGGAAAAAGAAATTGTGGAACAAACAGCAATTACAGGTTGCAGAAGTGAAGGCTATAAAATATTAAAATTAAATGGAAAAATAGTATCACAGACCTTACTTTCTAAAGATACATATAAGTCTAGAAACAAGATAGTTAGAAGAGGAACGAAGAAAACAACGACAACACCAACTAAACCAGCTAATGAGAATAGAACTAATACAGAAACTTCAAATACAACAACTAATGAGCCAACTACACCAGAAACAACGGAAAATAACACAACTGAATAATTTATAAAAGCACTAGTTTTTTTAGTGCTTTTATTGACTTTTTAATAAGTATGCTTATATACTATACAAGGAAGTTAATAAAAAATACTGAAATTTTTGATGTGTAAAATTAACTAAAAATCTAAAAGTCGTCAAAAACAAGGAAAGAAAGAGATTAAAGATGAATATTTATGAAGAAACTAAATTCTTAATGAAAAAATATAATATTAGCGCTAATAAAGATTTAGGACAGAATTTTTTTAATTGATGATAATGTAATAGAAAATATTGTAGAAGCAGCAGAAATAAATGAAAAAAGATTGTGTAATAGAAATTGGACCGGGATTAGGAACATTAACAAGTAGATTAGTAGAAAAAGCAGGAAAAAGTAATTGCTATTGAATTAGATAAAAAAAATGCTACAAATATTAAACGACAGATTTGCATTATACGATAATTTTTCAACTTATAAATGAAGATGTATTGAAAGTAAATTTAAATGATTTAATACAACAAGAAAATACTCAAAATTATACAGTTAAAATTGTAGCTAATTTGCCATATTATATTACTACACCAATAATAATGAAACTATTAGAGGAGAAACTGAATATAGATAGTATAACAGTTATGGTTCAAAAAAGAAGTGGCAGATAGATTGACAGAAATACCAGGAGGAAAAAATAAACTGGAGCAATTACATATTGTGTATATTATTATTCTGAGCCACAAGAAGTATTAACAGTGCCAAATACATCATTTGTTCCAGAGCCTAAGGTATGTTCAGAAGTGATAAAATTAAATATTAGAAAAGAGCCACCAGTAGTCTTAAAAAGATGAAAAAATATTTTTTAAAGTTGTAAAAGCTAGTTTTATGCAAAGAAGGAAAACATTATTAAATGGACTAGCAAATGCAGGAATAGCCTCAAAAGAAAAGTTAAAAAGAAATTTTATTAGAATTAAATTTTATCTGAAAATGTAAGAGGAGAAAGCCTAAGCATAGAGAAATTTGCAGAAATTGCAAACAAATTATGCTAAAATAAATTAACTAACTATTGACAAAATAGGGTAATTCGCCGTATAATAATAAAAGTTAGTTATATGCGTCATTAGCTCAGTTGGTAGAGCAGCAGACTCTTAATCTGATGGTCGGAGGTTCGACTCCTCTATGACGCACCAGAAGAAATAAAACACCGATTTTTCAAGGTTTTATTTCCTCACTATTCTTTGTGTTGCAACAGATTTAAGGTGTAAACCTAATCTGTTGTTTTTTTTAAAAAATTTATACTGAATTATTAGAAATTATAATTTGCAATTTTATGTAAATTATGGTAAAATATAGTATATAGGTCTTACCTATTTTATATATATTTTTTCCTTTATTACACTAACGTTATAGTTAGTTTACAATATAATTTTTACATACTAGGAGGAAAAAACAATGTTTTTGGAAAGAATCTCGTATAATACGTTAACAACAATTGAAACAATTGTCATCATTGTATTTGTCGCAATGATGCTGATTGCAACTCTGAGCGAGAGACGGACATGGCTCCTTCTCACATATACCATAATGGGATTTATTCTCACTGTGGTATGTGTGCTTCAGATATCAGTGGAGGTGGCAAACGAAAGTGCTTCATATCACACATCAATTTTGATGTCGATTATTGCAGCGCTCTGCACCACTATTTGGGCAGTGATGTACGGAATCAGAAGAAGATACAGGAGAAGAACAACAACAGAGGAAGAAGAATAAAAACATTGATAAACCGCTGTGGATTCACAGCGGTTTAATAATTTTTATCTAAATGAATTATTATTTTTTTGTAAAGCTTTTTTTCACTTCTGGTAGATAATGTGTCAAAATATTCTTGCAATGTAGTATCCAGAGTATCATCCTTAGTTGTATATAAATTTTCAAACATAGCGTTAGGAGTTATTTCTAAAAAAATTACACAAAATTTAATAATGTTTGAATACTACCAACATTTCTACTATTTTCAATATTCCTTAATAAATCTATTGAAATATTTATTTTTTTTTTCAGCTAGAAATTCTTGCGTATAACCTCTTTTTAATCTAGCTTTTTTATATTAGGACCGAGAATTTTTGCAACATCTTTGCCATCTAATAACAAATTAAACACCTACCTATTTAAAGTTCTATTTTAATATATCACTGGCTTAGAACTTGTAAAAGTGAATAAAAAAAATACCGTAAAATACTAATAAAAAACAACAATTACATAATATAAGTATGAACGATATTAATACAAAATATTCAAAAATGACATTTTTCAACGAAAAGTATTGACAATTTTAAAACGTTTGTATATTATTTAAATAAATAATATAGAAAAAGGAGATAGAAAACAAATGAAGAAAACATTTAAAAACACAGCGGGAATTACGCTAATAGCCCTAGTAGTAACTATAGTAGTACTTTTAATACTAGCGGGAGTGAGCGTAAATGCACTATTTGGAGATAGTGGAATAATAGAAAAAGCAAAAAGACGCTCAAAACAAAATGAATCTAGCTATAGAAAATGACCAAAAAGGTATAAATGAATTAAGCAAATGGTTAGATAATCAAGTGAATAGAACAACAGGAGGAGATGATCCAGTAACTCCAACAGGAAATTGGACACAAAACAAAACATCAGTAACAAATGGAACTACAACATATACAGTAGGAGACGATTATACTTATGATTGTGGTGTTTCAGGATACACTGGTGTTTGGAAAGTATTAGGAGCAGAAAATGGAAAACTTCTAATAATGTCAACAGTAGATGTAGGAACTTTACAATTATCAGGAAAAGATGGATATAACACTGGAATAAGTCAATTAAATACAATGTGTGCTCAATATGGAACAAATGCAAGAAGTATAAAAGTAGAAGATATAAATAGAGTAACAGGATATGATCCGACTAACCAAGGAGATGGAACAGTTTTTGGTGCGGGACAATTTTATGAATATGGAAATAAAGTAACATATACAGCAAGTGGAAGTTCGGCAACTAATGGAAAAAACATACACAGGAAGTATAAGTTATGAACATCCAGATGGAAGAAAAATAGGAACAACAATGTAACTTCAATAACAGTAGAAAGTACTGCTTATTACTATTACCCATACTCATTAACAACAAGTAGTAGTACAACAGGAGAATGTAAAGGAATAGCAACAGATTCACCAGCATATGAAATGTTATTTGGAAAAGCATCAGATACAAGTGATAGTAGTGGAAATGCATACTGGCTTGCGTCTTCGTATGTGATGCGGACTCTAGCGATTCGGGCTTTGGTTTGCGCTATGTGGACTCTGATGGCCGCGTGTACTACTATTACTTGTGGGGCTCGCGCGGTGGCACTCGCAACCCTTCGTTAGGCGTGCGTGCCGTAGTTTCTCTATAATCTGGAATCCCCTCCGAGAAAATAGAAAACTATATATGGCACAAATTTAAAATATATAAATAAGCAATCTTCAAGCTTGACAGGGCCTTGTGTCTGTCAGCTTGATTTTTTTATGCCATGAAACTGGAAAAATTTTGAAATAAAAACAGAAAAAAGTATTGACAAGCTTAAAATGGTTTGTATATAATTTGAAATATACAAAAGAAGAAAAGGTGGTTAATATGGCTGTAACTACAATAATAAAAACTATAAAATCAATACATCCAGATAGTATAATATTGGTTAAAGTTGGAAAATTTTACAATGTATATGGGAAAGATTCATATATATTATCATATTTTTTTCAATTATAAATTAAAAAGAATTGGATGGAATAGTAAGCTGTGGTTTTCAATAGAAAGCATAAATAAAATAATGGCAAAATTAGAAAATAAAAAAGATTAATTATTTGATTGTAGATAGAAGAAATAATTATGATGTTGATGAATTTTATGACAATAAAAATTTAAATACATATAACCAGACATATGAAAAAGCAAAAACAATATATAAATTCAAAGCACAGAGTTGATAAAATATATCAATATCTAATACATAATTTAAATAATAAAAAATTAATAAATCAAATGGAAAAAGTGATTATAAATGAAGGAAGAAAAGTTTAAAATACTACAATTTATAAGGGAATTTATTGTAAGAGTTGAAAATGAATTAGAAAATTTCCCTAAAAAAGATATAGAAATAAAGAAAAGAATAAAAAAGATATAAGTTATGAATTATTAGAATTAGTATATAGAGCAAATTTGCTAGAAGAACCTAAAAAAAAAAAAAAGAACTTACTTATAAAAAGCAATAGCAAAAGTAAAAATAATAGATTTTTTAATAAACTTAAGTTATGATAGAGAATTACTACCACAAAAAAGGTATATTAAATTATCTGAAAAATTGGATGATATAGTTAAATATATATCAGGCTTATTAAAAACATATAATAAGCAACAATAGGGGCATAGTTGTCTGGCTTGCGTCTTCGTATGTGAATGCGAACTCTAACAATTCGAACTTTGGTTTGCGCAATGTGAACTCTGATGGCAACGTGAACAACTATAACTTGTGGAACTCGAACGGTAACACTAACAACCCTTCGTTAGGCGTGCGTGCCGTAGCTTCTAAAAAACTGTGGTTACTATTACTAAGGTATAGTAAGAGAAGTTTTTAGATAGAAACAAACTAATGTCCTTTAGTTTAAGTTATTCTTAAACTATAAACTAAAAATAGATAAATATATTTGTTAGTAACTTTTTAGCGAAGAGGAGTATATTTTAGTACTATTTTTTTGAGAGGAGAGTGTACAACTCTTCTTTTATTATTACGTAAGCTATCATAACAAATTATACTACTTACTATGCAAGATAAATTTATTTTATTATTTTTGTATAAATGCAAGTTTTTTCTAAGCTTACGTTTAACAGTTCTATATCTTGCATATTTCCCATTAGAATCTCTACCAAGAAATATGAAATTATTAGTATCTCTCTATAAATTCTTGTTTTCTTATTTAAAAATAATTTTTCTTTTTCGATAAGAATTCTTTAATTTGTTCTAAACAATATTTTAAATATTCTTTTTTGAATGATGAAATAATAAAAAATCATCTTGATATCTTACATAGTATTTTATTTTTAACACTTCTTTAATATAATGGTCTAAATCATTTAAATAAAAAAATTGCCAAAACTTGGCTTGTCATAGCACCTATTCCTAAACCGTTTTCTTCACTATCTATTATATCAAAAACAATTTTTAATGCCTCTACATCGTTTATTTTTCTTTTTTGAGTTTTTCTTTTTAAAATATCATGGTCAATACTTGCAAAAAAATTTACTTCATCAGCTTTTAAAATATAATATCTTTTGTACTTGATTTTACAAATTCTATGAAAATTAGAAGCCAGTTCTAGTCCTTTGCTGGTTCCCATATCTTTTCTGCTGGCTACATTTATACTTAACAAACAAGGAAGAAGAGCAGGGTATAAAATATATCTTGCCACTAAATGATTTACAATTTTGTCCTGAACATTTTGGCTTACTATGCGTCTTTCTTTTTTGGCTCATAAATTGTAAATATATTAACAGGACCGAGGAACATAAGCTCTATCCTTCAAAATATTATAAACTCTTGATACATAAGTAGCTTTATATTCTTTTAGATTAGCCACTTTCCTTTTACTTTTTAGTATTTCTACAAACCTCATTAAATACATTTAAAATATTTTTCAAAATTATAAATACTATCATATAGATTTTTTTTTCTTTTCATTTACTTTACAGTCCTTAATTTATCTTGTATTTTGTTACAAAAAGTCATAAGCCTGACTAATTGATAAATCATCAATTTTTAATTTTAATATTTCATCTGCCATTACTTCTAATTGTTTGTTACTTAAGTAACTATTAGAATTTATTGGAGTTTCTTGAACATCAAAAAAACTATTTCAATATTGTATGGAGTGCTTTTTAATAAGGTTAAATATTTTTTGCAAAGAATTACAAGGAAATCCGCATTTAACAACAGTTTCATTGAGATTACCAAGTTTTAAATTTAACAGGTTAGAAACAATTTTAGCATCTTCATCTATAAAAATAAAAAATAAACCAGCTTTAAATAAATATAAAGTGTTAGGAGTGTAATTGTCAGAAGTTTTTAATTTTTTGATATTTATCATATATTTTACTCATTAAAATCTTTCCTTTCATCTTTTGTAACAAATTCTAAAAAAGAACTTTTATTTTTTTTTAATAAATTAATTTTCTTTTGTATTATCATTTTCCATTTTTATCCTCCATTTCCATATACTGTATATAAATATACTATATAAAAAAAACAACTGTCAATAGGTAATATTATATGCTAATATACTACATATAAGTATACTATACGTAAAATGAGTAATACTATATATTGGAGGGATAAAATGGAGAATTTTGGAAAAGTTGATATTATATTAGATAAATATTTAAAAGAACATAATATAAGCAAGATCTAGTTTAACTAGAAAAACAGAATTGCAATATAGTCAAATTTTAAGATATTGTAGAAACGAGGTTCAAAAAGTTGACCTAACAATCTTGGCAAAATTATGTACTGTATTACAATGCGATATACAAGATATATTGCAATTAACTCGAGAAACAGAAAAATAATTATAAAAAACTACTTTAAATTTAAAAAATGTGGTATAATGAGACAGGATGAAAGGGGGAAAATATTATGTTAGAGATATTCAGAACAGATTTAGAAACAAATAAAACAGAAATTGTAACCAAATATGAAAAAAAGGTAATTGGATCAATATGATATCCCCGAGCGAAGATGAGATAATGGATGTGTGTAAAAATTTAAAAATAAATGAAGACTTTATCCGTTATGCATTAGATTATGAAGAAAAAGCCAGAATTGATGTTGAAGAAGATGACAATACCATATTATTTATAATAGATGTTCCAATCAGAGAAAGAGAAGGAGACTCATTAATTTATACAACAATGCCGATTGGTATTATCTTTGTTAGAGATGATTATTTAATTACTGTATCAATAAAGGAAAATAGTATTATTCAAGATTTAAAGAAAAATGATATGAGAAATATTATTACATACAAAAAAAGTAGATTTTTATTACAAATATTATATAGTAATGCTTCAATGTATTTAAATTTATTAAAGAAAATAAATAAAGAAACTGAAATTGCGGAGTCGATACTAAAAAACTCAATGAAAAATAGAGCATTGTTAAAATTATTAAACTTAGAAAAAGAGTTTAGTGTATTTTACAACATCTTTAAAATCAAATGAAGTTGTAATGGAAAAAACAATGCGTGGAAAAATAATTAAATTATATGAAGAAGACGAAGATATATTAGAAGATTCTATTATTGAAAATAAACAAGCTATTGAAATGGCTAAAATATATAGTGATATTTTAAATGGAACAATGGATGCATATGCTTCAATAATTTCCAACAACTTAAACAGGGTTTATGAAGTTTTTAACATCAATAACAATTATCTTATCAATACCAACAATGATAGCAAGCTTTTTGGGGAATGAATGTGCCAGTTCAATGCAAAATAATCCATATGGATTTATAATATTAATTGGATTTTCAGTAATAATTTCGGTGATTGCAACGGTATGGCTTAATAAAAGAGATATGTTAAAATAAATTGTAAAAATTCTCCTTTAATGGAAAAAATAATAAAATGCAAAAAGTATAAAATGACGAAAAATGAATATACTTTATAGTGAAAACTTTTAAAATTATTTTTAAAGGAGGATGTAATATAATGAAGGTAATAGATACAATTGCTTTAGTTTTAATAATAATAGGAGCAATTAACTGGGGATTAGTAGGAATATTTAATTTCAATTTAGTAGATGCAATATTTGGTGCTATGTCAGTTATAAGTAGAATAATTTATATTCTAGTAGGAATTTCTGGATTATGGGCAATAAAATTATTATTTGATAAATAAAAGAAAAAAAAATATGGGGCTGAATTGCTATTGCAATTCAGCTCTTTTCCTTTTACAAACTAGAAAAATATGGTATAATATACAAAGTATGTGAATAGCAAGGAGGAGAAAAAAAAAATGCTTACAGCTACAGGAGTAACAATTAGATTTGGGAAAAGGACATTATTTGAAGATGTAAATATAAAGTTTAACAAAGGATGTTGTTATGGAATAATAGGTGCAAATGGTGCAGGAAAATCAACATTTTTAAAAGTTTTATCAGGCGAACTTGAACCAAGCAAAGGTGAAGTAACAAAAGAAAAAAACAGAAAGATTATCTGTTTTAAAAACAAGATCACTTTGCTTTTTGAAGAATACACTGTTATGGACACAGTAATTATGGGAAATGACGAACTATATAAAATAATGAAAGAAAAGGATGCAATATATGCAAAAGCCTGATTTTTCAGAAGAAGATGGAATGAAAGCTGCTAAATTAGAGGAACGTTTTGCAGAATTAGATGGCTTGGAATGCTGAGTCAGATGCGCCAGTGTTATTAAATGATTTAGGAATAGCACCAGAAAAAACATTATTAACTTATGAGCAACCTAGAAGCAAAAGATAAAGTAAAAAGTATTGCTAGCACAAGCATTGTTTGGAAACCCAGATATACTTTTACTTGACGAGCCTACAAACGATTTAGACTTAAAAAGTATTAGCTGGCTTTGAAGAATTTTTAATAAACTTTGAAAAAATACAGTTATTGTTGTATCACATGATAGATATTTTTTAAATAAAGTTTGTACACATATTGCAGATGTTGACTTTGGAAAAATTAAAGTATACCCAGGAAACTATGATTTCTGGTATGAGTCTAGCCAACTTGCATTAAAGCAAATGAAAGAAGCTAATAAAAAGAAAGAAGAAAAAAATTAAAGAATTACAAGACTTTATTGCAAGATTTAGTGCAAATGCTTCAAAATCAAAACAAGCAACATCTCGTAAAAAAATCATTAGAAAAAATTGAAATTAGATGAAATTAAACCATCTAACAGAAGATATCCATATGTTGATTTTAAACCGGATAGAGAACCAGGAAAAGAAATTTTTACACGTTAAAAATATATCTAAAACAATAAATGGAGAAAAAATATTAGATAATATTTCATTTACAGTAAAACAAGATGATAAAATAGCATTTTTGGCAGATAATGAAAATGCAAAAAACTGTATTATTTCAAATTATAGCAGGTGAACTTGAACCAGATGAAGGTGAAGTAGTATGGGGTACAACAATTACATCAAGCTATTTTCCAAAAGATAATAACTATTTATTTGAATCATATTTATCAATTACAGATTGGTTAAGACAATATTCAAAAGATCCTGATGAAACTTATGTAAGAAGCTTTTTAGGAAGAATGTTATTTTCAGGTGAAGAAGCACTTAAAAAAAGTAAATGTACTTTCAGGTGGAGAAAAAAGTAAGATGTGTTCTTTCAAAAATGATGTTATCAGGAGCAAACTTTTTTAATTTTTGACGAACCAACAAATCATTTAGATATGGAATCTATTACAGCGTTAAACGAGGGAATGAAGAAGTTTAAAGGAAATATGCTATTTACTTCACATGATCATCAATTAACTCAAACTGTTGCAAATAGAATTATTGATATAAAAAGCAGATACAGTAATAGATAGAGAAGTTACATATAATGAATATTTAGGAGTAGAATAAAAAATAATAAAAGGAGTAATATTATGTTTTGTAATAAATGCGGTGCGGAGATAGATATAAATGATAAGTTTTGTAATTCGTGTGGAGAAAAAAAATTGAAAATAAAGATATTGGAAGTATTATTTTTAAGAGAGAAAAGCAATATTATGGCTGTATAGTTCCTATAAAAGTATTTATGGATGGAAACTTAGTAGCAACATTAAACAGTAATACAGAAGTAACAGTAAATACAACAATAGGAAAACATAAAATAATGTTTGACTTGTGGAGTGGAAACGGAGCCGAAGAAAATTGAAATAACAAAAGAACATCCTAATGTAAAAGTTACATTTAAATTAAAGATGGGAGTAGTTACTACAAAACCACAAATAATTAAAAATAGAAAATATATAGGAGATAAAAATGGAAGAAAAAATATGTAAAAATTGTGAATATAAAAATTCACCAGATGCAAAATTTTGCTTTAATTGTGGTAAAAATTTAGATGAAAATCAGATAGAAAATAATGAAAAAACCACAAATGTTAACTCAAAAACTAATGTACTTGCTATTTTAAGTCTTATTTTTGAATTTTAAGTATTTTATTTTACAAGTATATGGTTTCCTATGTTAGCAATAACATTTTCGATATCAGCTAAGAAAAAAATAAAATTATTTAATGAAAAAGGAAATGGTCTTGCTACAACTGGTTTAGTACTTGGAATTATAGGTATTATAATTTGGGCAGTGTTTTTGGCAATAAGAATATTAGCAATTACTGTACAATAATATAAAATTATTTTAATCTAAAATAATTAATTAGTAAGAAAGGACAAATAATGGATACACAAGAAAGAATTGCAAATATAATTGCAGAAGAATTAAATATAAAATTAGTGCAAGTTGTAAGAACAATTGAATTAATTAATGAAGGAAATACAATACCTTTTTATTGCACGTTATAGAAAAGAAGTAACAGGTGGTCTTTCAGATGAAACCTTAAGAGATTTAGGAGAAAGACTTACATACCTTCGTAACTTAGAAGCAAGAAAAAGAAGAAGTAAAAACATCAATTGAAAATCAAGGAAAACTTACAGACGAAATAGTTGCAAATTTAGAAAATGCTAAAACATTAGCAGAAGTTGAAGACATATATAGACCATATAAACAAAAGAAAAAAAAGACAAGAGCTACAGTTGCTAAAAGCAAAAGGTTTAGAGCCATTAGCTGAAATTATATTAGCTCAAATAGAAAAAACACCAATTGAAGAAATTGCAAAACAATATGTAAATATTGATAAATTATCAGAGGAAGATAAAAAAATAACAAAGAAAAAAGTTGTAGCAAGTGTGGAAGATGCTATTCAAGGTGCAAAAGATATTATTGCAGAAATTATATCAGATAATCCCTGAATACCGTAAGCAAATTAAACGTATTTGCTACAGAGAGAGGGCGTTATAATAACTAAAGCTACAAAGCCAGAAGAAAAAAAAGCATATAATATGTATTATGAATTTAGCGAAAAGGTAAATCATTTACCTAGCCATAAATTTTAGCTATTAATCGTGGAGAATCTGAAGAATTTTTAAAAAGTAAAAAATCGAAAAGCCAGAAGATAAAATTTTTAGATTTAATAAATAGAGATATTATTAAACAAAAAACTCAATTTACTACAATATTAGAAGAGACAATTGAAGATAGTTGGAGCAGATTAATTGAACCATCTATTGAAAAGAGAAAATTCGTTCTGACTTAACAGAAAAAGCAGAAACTCAAGCTATTAAAGTATTTGGAAAAAATGCAAAACCTTTACTTTTAGCAGCACCTTTAAAAGGTTTAACAGTAATGGGGTTTGACCCAGCATATCGTACAGGTTGTAAAATTGCAGTAATTGACGAGACAGGAAAATTACTTGCAACTACAACTGTATACCCAACAGAACCACAAAATGATGTAAATGGTGCAAAAAAAAAAGAGCTAAAAAACTTTAATTGAAAAAAATATAAAGTTGATATTATTGCAATAGGAAATGGAACAGCTTCAAGAGAATCTGAAAGCTTTGTTGCAGATATGATTAAAGAAATTGAAAGACCACTTCATTATGCAATTGTAAGTGAAGCTGGAGCATCTGTATACTCTGCTTCAAAACTTGCAACAGAGGAATATCCAGATATAAACGTATCTTTAAGAGGTGCAATATCAATTGCAAGAAGGTTGCAAAGATCCACTTGCAGAACTTGTAAAAATAGATCCAAAAGCTATAGGAGTAGGGCAATACCAACATGATGTTGATCAAAAGAAATTAACAGAAAGTTTAACTGGTGTTGTTGAAGATGCAGTAAATGAAGTTGGAGTTGATGTTAATACAGCTACACCATCATTACTTTCTTATGTAGCAGGAATAAATAAAACTATTGCAAATAATATAGTAAAATATCGTGACGAAAATGGTAAATTAGCTGAAAGAAAAGAATTATTAAAAGTTCCTAAATTAGGAAAAAAAGCAGCATTTGAGCAATGCGCAGGGGTTTATTAGAATTCCTGGTGGAAAAAAATGCTTTAGAAATTACAGGAGTTCACCCAGAAAGCTATTCTGTTGCGGAAAATTTACTTAATAAATTAGGATACAAAAAAAGAGGATTTATTAAATAAAGAAAAAACAATCAGAAATAAAAAAGCTAAATTATTAGAAGTAAATGTAAAAAGAAACGGCTAAAGAACTTGATGCTGGTGAAATGACTTTAGCAGATATTATTGAAGAAATGTCAAAACCAGGTAGAGACCCAAGAGATGAAATGCCTAAGCAAATATTAAGGAGCTGATGTACTTAAATTTGAAGATTTAAGAGATGGAATGGTTTTAGAAGGAACTGTTAGAAATGTTACAGACTTTGGTGCTTTTGTTGATATAGGTGTAAAAACATGATGGTTTAGTACATATTTCACAATTAAGTAATAGCTTTGTAAAAAGTCCATCTGATGTAGTATCGGTTGGGGATATTGTAAAAGTTAAAGTTATTGGAATTGACCAAGAGAGACAAAAGGTTCAGCTTTCAATGAAAGATGTATAAAAAAATGAGTGAAAAGAATATATTTTATATTTTTTCACTCATTTTTTGTATACATTTTTTTTTTTTTAAATCTAAATACCTTTCATTAAATGCTAAATTTTGTTTTGGATAAACAGGTGGTAGAACACTTAAAATTAAGCAAGGTTTAGATTTAAAAAAAGCTTTAAAAATACCAGTTGGCTTTCTAAAACTAAACACAAATGGAATAATTGGTACATTATTTTTTTTGAAGCAATTTTAAATGCACCATTTTTAAAATTACGTAATTTATTGTAATATGGCCACAAAAGAAGCTTCAGGGTAAAAATGTACTACTTTATTTTTAGCTAATAAATCATCAATTGCTTTATAAAAAAATTTTCTTTACAAGAAATTTTTTTTCTGGTATAGGAATAGCATATAACAAACGTACTAAATGCCTAACCACAGGCATTTTAAAACCATCAGTTTTAGCAGTGTAATATATTCTTCTAGGAAACCATGTAAGACCAAGCATTGCACAATCTATATATTGTACATGGTTTGATACTGAAATAGCACCAGATTTAATATTTTTTTTTAAATTTTCTTTTCCTTCAATTCTTAGTCCAAAAAATAATTTTAGAAATTAGAAAAATAATTGGTGCAACTATGATGTAGTAAAATAAATTTGATATTAACTTGAAAAATATATTATTTTTTACATATTTATAATTTAAGCCAATATCGAATTTAAGTGGTTCCCACATTTTTATTATATCTTCATTTTCATTATTTACATTTGATTGTAAATCCTCTTTCATTTACTATATTTCCTTATTTCATCTATTATAAATTCGCAAATTTTGCTACAAGCATTTTTATCGATATTTTGTTTTTGTGCTTTTTTTATTATATTTTCCACTTTATTTTTATCATCTAAAAAGATATTACTGCATTTTTTTATATCAGTAGTATTTTTACAGCTAATAGACATTCCACGGCTTTCAAAAAAAATTCAGCATTATATGTTTCACAACCAGGGATTGGCATAGTATGAATAATAGAACATTTATTGTGGCAGCCTCGGTTGTTGTAAGCCCGCCGGGCTTAGTTAATAAAAGCTCACTTATACACATATACTTATAAATTTGTGGAGTAAAGCCTATAGGAATTACTTTATTTGAGTCATAATTATTTGAAATATCTTCATAAACTTTTTATTATTACCACAGGCAACTAAAATCGTTTCAGAAATTTCATTTTGCAAAAACATCTATTATACCTGTAACATTTCCAAAGCCCATACTTCCTGTCATAACTAATATATATTTTTTATTTTTATCTAAATTTAATTCAGCAAATATTTTAGATTTATCTAAATTTTTACTGAAATTAGTTGATACAGGAATACCAAAAAGGTATTAGCTTTTTCACGGCTGATACCTTTTTAGTAAAGTCTTCAATTAAATCTTTTATGTGGAATTATAAAATAGTCTGGATTAGTTTCAGGCCAAAATGGAATTGATTTATAATCTGTTGCAATTGCAATAAAAATGTATGTCATGTTGTTTTTTATAGCAGTTAAAACTTCAGCAGGAAATAGGTGAGTAACTACAACATAATCATATTTATTTTCAACAATATAATTATATAATTTTTTTTCTATGTAACCTATTTACACCATAAACTGAGATGTAATTTTGGTCTTTTCATATAATTCACCCAATTTATAAACTCTTTTAAAAAACAGCACCATTTCCTTTTGTGGAACTAATATATAATTTATTTACAACATTAGCTATTTTATAATTTATTAAGTCCAAATATTCTTTAAAATCAACTTGAACTCCCATAACTCTTAATTCCTCTGCTATAGCACTTGCAGCAGAATTATGGCCACCGCCTGTACTACATGATAGAACTAAAACTTTAAACATAAAATGTCCCCTTATTTAAATTGTTCTTGAATTTCATTTACTTCATCATAATGATTATTTAAAATATCTAAAAATACCTTTGCAATCTCTGGGTCAAATTGTGTTCCAGAGCATCTCTCAATTTCAGCTTTTACAACATCTAAACTTAAAGGATCACGATAAGTTCTTCTTGATGTCATTGCATCATAAGTATCTGCAACGGCTGCTATTCTTGCAAGATAAGGAATATCGTTTCCTTTTAACTTTCCAGGGTAACCGTTTCCGTCAAATCTTTCATGATGATGCTTTACGATTGGTATAATATCTTGAAATACCTCTGCATTACACAAAATATGAGCACCAATTGATGGATGGTTTTTAATTTGTGAATATTCATCATCTGTTAGCTTAGATTCTTTTTAATAAAATGCTATCAGGAATACCAATTTTTCCAATATCATGGAATAAACCACCAACTTCTAGAGTTTTTAAATCTGAATCAGATAATCCTAAATATTTTCCAATTAGGACAGAATATTTAGAAACTCTATCTGAATGACCTCTAGTATATGGGTCCTTAGCTTCAACAGTATATCTTAAAAGTTTGAATACTATCTAAGTAAGCTTTTTCTAGTTTTTCATAAGTAGAAGAAAGCTCTTCATTTATTCTTTTAATTTCATTCATTTGCTCAATTGATTTGATTCCAGACTCAATTAAAAGAAGTAACTGATCAAACTTGTCACTCTTTTTCACAATAACCTTGAATATCTAATTTTCTAATTGTCTCCAAAGGTGGAGCTAAATCTTTATGACCAGTTAGTAACAAAATATATAATTCTTTGTTAAATTTACGTATTTCTTCAACTACTTGGTCACCATGAATAGGTGTCATAATAAAGTCCAAAATCATTAAATCAAAATGTTCATTTTTTATTTTTCAATAGCCTCCATTGGATCAGTAACACCTGTAAAATCGTAACCAGATCTTTTTTAGGAAAAATTGACAAAGAATCAACAATTCCTTCCTCATCATCGACTGCTATAATTCTATAGCCTTTATCATTTGCACTTTGCATGTTTTTTCTCATAATCTCACCTCAATGTTTATAGTAATAAGTATACTCAAGATGACAACAACATTATATCATAGTTTGTCGAAATGTACAGTATTTCACACAAAAAAATCTAGTATTTCGTTGAGAATACTAGATTTTATACATATGAGTTAATATTTAAAGTGGTAATATAATATTAAATGTAGTGCCTTTTCCTTGTTCTGTTTCAAAAGTAATATTGCCATTAAAATGAGCACGAATAGTAGAGTATGACATAAATAATCCAAGTCCAGTACCATTTTTACCTTTTTGTTGTTATCATTTCTTTAAATAATTTCTTTTGAACTTCATCAGGTAAGCCACATCCATAGTCTTTTACAGAAATTATAATATTGTTATTTTCCTTTTTTAATATTAAGTCAATTTTATTATCAGGTTTACCATCATAGGCTTGTATTGCATTTGAAATCATATTGTTTATAACTTGAACTAAACTATTTATATTTCCTTTTAATACAGTTTGTTCATTTACTTGCATAGAAACATTTAATTCTACTAGAGCATTTTTTAATTCATGTTTCATTAAAATATTTACACGTTTTACTAATTCGTCTAAAGTAAATGAAACAGCTTGCTCTTCAGACATTGTAACAGCTTGACCTTTTAACTGCTGTAATAATATCTGACATATATTCTGTGTATGAACGAATTTTTTTCAATCCAATCTTTCATATCTTTTGCAATATCATGATGGTCTTGGACAGTAACTTCAGGGTCTCCTACAGATGCCTCATATTCTTTTTACTAAATCTGTTAATCCTTCAGCTGCACCAGATATAGACATTATAGGTGTTTTTAAGTTATGAGCAATGCCACCTATAAGTTGACCAAGTGAAGCTAGACGTTCCCTTTCCATAAGCATATTTTGATTATCGTGAATTTGATCAACGTAATTTCTTGTTATATCTTGAATTTTATTAAAAGCTAAAATTAGGTCTGCCATTTCGTCATTAGATGTAATTGGTAAGTTTTTTTCAAAAACAATATTTTCTGAATTTGAAATGTTATCCATACCATCATTAACATTTTTTTAATATCATTTGATAATCCTTTTCCAATATAAACAACGAATATTAAGTTGAATATAATTAGAATAGCAGTAACTATAATAAATGGTGTTATAACTCCATTAGCAAACACAAAGAAGCGAATTCCAGCAAAATAATCTCCTTGGTCGGTATGTACTTTTATAACAGCAGCTTGTGAATTCTGACCATAATATTCAAAAATATGTCCATTCATTTCATCATAATATGTAAGAGCATATTTTTTATAAAAAAGTCATTTATAGTTTCTGGAGAATAATAAACACTTCCATCTTCTGCAGATAAAATTACATAGTGGTCTCTTTCTGAGTTTAAAGATAAAGTATTTAATTTTTGTTGTACTTCACTTAAAGTGTAAACTTTTTTGAACTATCAAATTCTTTTAATAATTCATTTCTATAAATATTATATAATAAATCTCCTTTTTCAGTTGTCATAATAGTGGTGCTAAGTAATAATAACAAAATAAAGGAATATAAGAATAGAGGTACTATTTCTATTAATAATTTTTTAAAAATTTCTAGCCTAATACCACCTTTTTTTATTTCCTACAATGGCAGATGATTCAATAAGTTTGCTTTCAAAAAAAGTTTTTTTCCTATCATATAAGAAATTATTGAGTAAACTGTTCCAAAAGATAGTATAACAATACACAATTTTAATAATAATTCAAAATCAGTTTTGAAAACTACTAACAAAATTCCGCAAATAATGGCAGGAATAAAAAGATAAAAGAAGTATCATTATGTATGGGTAATTAAAGCATTTTTTCTCTTATTTTTTAATAAAGTTGTTTTGCTAGCATTTGAATTAAAGTTTATTCTGCTATATACAAATCTAAAACCAATATAAACTAATGCAACTATAATTGCAGAAAGTATAATAAATTGATGTGTATATTTAATTCCGACTACCTCAACCTGAAAATTGTTATCAATAGAATTTTTTGAGGATAATTTAGAATAGCCGGTAATGTAAAGTATAATATTATCATAATTAATGTTGCAATAAAAGCATCTAACAGTGCTAATGTTTTATATGATCTGATTTTTGGTACATTTAATTTCATTTTTTTTAACCACCTATAAATTTATTTTTCATTAAATAATTTATTACAGCTTGTAGGTAATCTTCGGTTACTATAGGCCATGATAAATTTAATTTTTCCAAAATAGAGTTTGTGCATGTATTATCAAGAATTTACACCATTTAAATTATTAGTTTTTATATTAGCAAGATATCCTGTAATTCCAAAATAATTATTTTTTTACTATTTAATATAAGTTTTTCGAACTCTTCAATACTACAAGTTTTCATATTAATATTATGCTTTTTCAAAAATTCGAATAAATAATTAAAATCAAGGTAATTTTGATTAAATAAATGATAAATTGTTAAGTTGTTTTTACGCGTATCATTTATCAATAATGACACTATAAAGTTTGCACAATAGTCTACTGGAGTAAATTCAACAGGAAAATGTAAGAGTTCTTCAGGTATACAATGTAGATTAATTACAGCAGATATTCTATTTAAAAATGCGTTTTCATTTGCGTTTTGTTGGAATACTCCATCTGAAAAACGGTTAGTGATATTTCCCATCCTATAAATAGTAGCACATAAGTTATCATTTTTACAAGCATTTAATATCAATTTTTCTGCTTCAAATTTACTTTTTACATAAACATTATCTTCATAACTTTTGACCGATATAAAAAATCTTTCTCAGTAAAAGTAATTTCAGGACTTTTTACTAAGCCATATCCAGAAACAGAAATTGTAGAAATATAATGCAAAGGAATATTATATTTAATACAAAAAAATTAGTTATTTTTTTAGTACCTGCTACATTTGTATTATAAAAATCTTTCATATTTTCCATAATGTTTTACTAAAGCAGCAGAGCTTATTACACAGTTAATATTATTTCCAAGGAAATCATATTGTTCATCTGGTAAATTAAAGTTATCTTTTACAATATTTCCTGTTATTAAGTTAATTCTATGACTGTAATTTCTAAGGTTTTTCATTTGGAAAATAAAAGTGGAATTTTTTCATAAAACCTTTCTATTGCATTTATATTATCTTTTTCACGTATAACACAATATATTCTTGATTTTGTTTTTTTGTCAATAATTCATACAAAAAATATGAGAGCCCAAAAAACCAGTAACACCAAACAGTAGGATATTATTAAAAAGTATTTGTGCTGTTAATAGGCTTTATTAAATTCTCTATAATAGGAATTTCATTTTGAGAAGCGCCTGAATTAGAATTGGAATTTCTTAATATATGTGAAGCTAGCTCTCTAATTGTTTGATAATCATAGAAATCCTGAGTATTTATGTTATAGCCTATACTATATAATTTAGTTTGAGCTTTTTATAATTGTAAGTGAATCTACATAATAGTCAAAAAATATTTGCAGTTACACTTAGTTCTGGCACTTGTAATAATTCACAGAAAATATTATGCAATGTATGTTCAACTTTATTACTAGGTTTTACCAGTTCTTTTGATTCATTTAAAGCAGGAAGTGGCAATAACTTTTTATTTATCTTTCCGTTTCCAGTAAGAGGAAGCTCTTGCAAACTAACATAATATTTTTGGAACCATATACATAGGTAGTAATTTTTGTAAATAATTTTTAAGTTTTTTCATTAATATTTTTGTTACTTACATAATAAGCACATAAAACCTTAGTACCTTTTATATCTAAAGCTGATACATAGCAGTCTTTTTATATTAGGATAATTTAAAATTCTAGACTGGATTTCTCCAATTTCTATTCTAAATCCATTTATTTTTACTTGAAAATCACTACGACCAATACATTCCATAATTCCTGTATCATATAATTTAACAATATCTCCGAATCATACATTAATCCATTTTCTATAAATGGACAAGCAATAAATCTAGATGCTGTCATTTTTGGTAGTTCAACATAACCTTTTTGAAAGCCCTTTACCTGCAATATATAGTTGACCGTTATATCCAAATGGAACCAAATTAAGGTCACTATTTAGAACAAATAAATTAGTGTTATCTGCTGGAATTCCAATTGGAACTGTAGCATATTCATTTTCGGTATATTCATAAATCATACAACCAACAGTAGCTTCTGTAGGTCCATATTCATTAAATATATGAATAGGATGAACAAATGCTGTAGAAATTTTTTGGCAACTTTCATTTGTTAAAAATATCTCCACCAACAATTAGCTTTGTAACAACAGATTCAGGAGAAGCCAAATCTTGTAACAAGTTTAAGTGTGCAGGTGTTAATTTTATAATTTGTACTTTTTTATCATCTATAATTTCTTTTTAGTAACAATTGAGGATTAGAATTCTCATAAATGTAAATGGTGTTTCCAGACACAAGAGGAGTGAAAACAGAGGTTACTGTTAAGTCAAAAGAAATTGAAGAATATAAAGGAAAATTAGTAGTTTCTCCATTTACATATTCTTTATTTGCCCACATAATATAATTTGACAAACTTTCATGAGCAATTTTTACTCCTTTAGGGTTTCCAGTAGAACCAGAAGTATAAATAATATAAGCTAAATCTTGTAAATCTGGTTTATATTTATTTTCATAAATTGTTGTCGCATTAGGTAGTGATATACCTAAGCAAAGGTTATCTAAATCTTCTAATTTAGTATTAGTTAATATTTTTTTGCAACTACTATTTTGAGCAATATATTTAACACGTTCTATTGGGTAAGAAACATCAATAGGAATGTAACAAGCACCCAACTTTAATACTGCTAAAATGCTCACAACAAGCTCAATTGAATTAGGAAAAAATAAACAAACTTTATCTCCTTTTTCAATATTATTTTCATACAAATAATCAGCTAAATAATTTACACAATTATTAAGTTCTTTATATGTGAATTTAGTGTTTCCAAAACATAGAGCTAATTTATCAGGATTTTCTGCTACTTTTTCTTCAAATAAATCAATTACAGTTTTAGTTATAGGGAGGTTAATTGGTTTATTATAAGTATTAAGAATAAACTGTTTTTCCTCTGGTAAAACTAATTCTAATTGATTTGTTGATATATTTGGGTTATTAATAACTTGATTTATTATTGATATAATTCTTTGGTGAAGTTGCTGTATATCTTTTTTCAGTATATTTGGCAAGTTGGTAATCATAGGCAACACTTAGTTCACCAGTGTCATTTATATCAAACAAATGAATATCTAACTCATCCATATTTGTATTGCTATGAGTCCATCTAGTAGTATAAGGAATATCGTTAATACTACCATTAGATTTATTTATTTGATATGAAATCATTATATTGTATAAATTTGGTATAGAAGAATCTTGCGCTCTAACATACTCAAGAATTGCTTGATATGGATATTTTTGATGTCTAAAAATAGACAAAGTTTTCACACTCATTTTTGATGCGAATTCAGAGAATAAAGTATTTTCCTCCAAATTTACTAAAATGGTACTGTACTAATAAACATACCAGCAGTATTTTTTTCTTTGAAATTGGTTCTATTTAAGATAGGAGTACCAATAACAAAGTTTTTCTCATTAGTCACTTTCCCAATATATAGTGAAAAAAACCGACATAAAAAAGTGATAACAAGATATATTATTTAACTTGCAATAATCATTTATTTTATTCATTTTTTTCTTTATCAATTAAAAAACATTCTCTACTAGAACTGCACATTTGCAAAACTGTCTATTGATTTTGTTGATAAACTTGCTGAAGTAAATGGGTTTTCAAATAAATTTTCCCAAAACATTTTATCATTATTATATTTTTCACTTGATAAATATTTTTGTTCAGAATTTATATAATCTACATATGATGTTTGTAAAAATTCAGGAGAGGTGTTATTTAAAAAACTAGAGTAAAAATTCATAAGTTTTGGAGCTATTTGATTAACTGTTTGAGCGTCAGAAATTATGTGATGCACAGTTAATACAACTCCTCCAGTAGCATCTGGAAGACTAAACATTGTGAAATGAAATAAATTAGAGTTTATCATATCAAATTTTCTTTCACAATCATTTTTTTTCAAATTTATATAGTTCATCTAAAGAAGAAAAAGGAGATATAGTCAACATTAAAGGGCGAAAATTCCCCTATGTATTGCTTTATATCTCCTTTTTTCATCAAAACAAAGTTTAATAAGAAAACTATCATTTGTTTTTACATATTCATAGATAGATTTCTTTTAATAAATCAAAACTAATTTTATCTTTTATAATTATTGTTCCACCAATGTTATTAACAGAGGTATTCTTAAAGAATTGCTCTGTGTACCAAATTGATTTTTGAGGATTAGTTAAATCATATAAATTCTTTTCCATAATAAAAATTTCCCCTTTTATGTTTTGCAAAAAAATTATAGCTAAATTATATATGAAATTAATTAAAAAATCAATAAAAATAATGTAAAAAAATGGAGAATATTGGGAATTTCAAAAATGTTAGTTTAAATTTATAAAAGATGTTCATAATTAAAGTAAATATATATGAAAATAGGAGAAAAAGAATGGAAGAGTACATTAGAAAAAAGCAAAATAAATCTAGAATAAAAAATATATTTTAGGTACATTTATTAGTATTTTAATAGTTATTTTATTAGCACTTACATATGTGTTGTATTATGGAATTGAAACTCCTACACAAATAATAAATAAGCAATATGACGCAACTTCGTAGAATTTCACAAACAGTAGATGAAGTAAAGACCGAAAATGAGACAATTACTCAAATGCTAGAAAGTGTGAATGAAAGCATAGTAGGAATTTCAAAACTGAAAGGAACGGGTAGATCTATATTTGTAAAAGATAGTACATCAAAATTAGGGCTAGGAACAGGGATGATAGTGTCAGAAAAATGGCTACATTCTAACTAATGAACATGTAGCAGGAGAAAAAAAATATAGCAAATGCTATGTGACACTTTCAACAGGTAAAAATTATCAAGGAAATGTAGTGTGGTCAAGTTCAGATTTAGATTTAGCAATTGTAAAAAAATAAATACAAAAGATTTAAAATATGTAACTTTGGGAGATTCATCTAAAAAGCAAGCTTAGGGCAAATGGTATACGCAATAGGAAATCCAATAGGTTTTGAATTTCAAAGAACTGTTACTTCTGGTATTGTGAGTGCAACAAATAGGACAATAGTATTAAATGAACAAGACGAAATTGGAAATGGAAAAAATCTTCATACATGGAAGATTTAATACAAACAGATGCAACTATAAATCCAGGAAATAGTGGAGGACCTTTTGATAAATGAGAGTGGAGAAGTTATTGGTGTAAATAGTGTGAAAATTACATCAGCAGAGGGAATTGGATTTGCAGTTCCAATAAATTCAGTAAAAAGCAATATTAAAAAGTTTTATATCAAAAGGAGGGTTTGAAGAAGGTATTTAGGAATTTTTGCATATGACAAAAAAAATGTAATACCATATTTAGATAGTAACTTACAGTTAGATAAAGGAATTTATGTGGTACAAGTTAATGGAAATTCAGCTGCTGCAAAGTATGGAATACAAGAAAAAAGATGTATTGCTAGAAGTTGATGGAATAGCTTTAGAAAAAATGTGTGATTTAAGAAGTTATATTTATACCAAAAAGCCGGGGATGAAGTTACTTTTTAAGGTTTTACGAAACAAAAAAAGAAATGCAAATTGCAGTCAAATTATTAAATTAAAAAAATAATTTGTTAATGAGAACGAAAAAATTTAAAGATATAGAACATAACATAGAATAGCGATATAGCAGATGATTTGTTGAAATTATCTGCTATTTATTATATAATTGTAGCAATTCATTATTGAATATTGGAGAAAAGAAAAAATGAAATTAAAGGACAAAAAAAAGAAGTAGCAATTATAATAGCAATTGTTATAATTCAAACAATAGCATTTATAATAGCAGGGGCAAATAAATCATACATACATATGGATGAAACATATTCATTAGGACTTGCAAACTACGATAAAGTTGAAATACAAGCTAATAATGATTTTTATAACCAATGGCATAGCAAAGAATATTATGAAGATTATTTAGCAGTCCAAAATAAGGACATTGGAAAATATAGTCAAGTATATGAAAATCAAAAAAATGATGTGCATCCACCACTATATTATTTATTATTAAGATTTGCAATGGGATTTCATAGAGGAAGTTACTCGAAATGGGAAGGAATAAACATTAAATATAATTATATATGCATTTGTAACAATATTTGTTTATTTAATTATTAAAAAACTACTTGAAGGAGAAGAAAAATACAAAGAGAAATCTGCCATACTAGCTTTAGTATCTAGCTTGACACTTGCATCTATAAACAATGTAATTTATATAAGAATGTATGCTTTAGCAACATTAAATATAGTAATTACAACATATTTACATTTAAAATTATTAGATACTAAAGGAAACAATTATAAACTACTAACCGCAATAGGAATATCAGCATTAGTAGGCTCATTAACACATTATTATTATTTATTTTATTTAGCAATACTATTTATAATGTTTGTTATTAAATATATTAAAGAAAAAAAGACTATAAATCTCTACTAAAATACATAGTAACAATGCTTTTTTAGCAGGTGTAATATCTTTAATAATATATCCATATTCAATACAACATATGTTTTTTGGATATAGAGGACAAGGTGCTATAAGTAATTTAACTAATATTTCAAAATTTTTAAGTAACATATGTTTATATCTTTTTTAAAATAAACGTATATGCTTTTAATAATGTGCTAATTATTATATTAGGAATAATTATATATACAAAATTAAAAAGGTAAAAATAGAAAAAAATAGATACGTAAAATACATAGCTGTACCAACAATAATATACACAATTTTAGTAGCAATAGCTTCACCTTGGATAGAATTGAGGTACATAATGCCAGTATGTGGCTTAATATTCATACTTGTATTATATGTAACTTATATGCTATTAAAAGGCAAAAAATAAAATTATAATAGGAATATTTTTACTAATGATTATAATGCCTATTATAACAAACAATGTTATAGATTTAGTTGTAGGGCAGGATTTTTTAAAAAAGAAAAAGAAACTTCATATTCAAGTAAAACAGAAATGGCTGAAAAAATTAAAAAAGTGAATTTAATTTACCAATAGATATGGTTCAAAAAGTTTTCAAATGCATCAATAGAAGATATATTTATTATTTATAAAAGATTTTAAAAGTAGAGCCAGAAGTTTTATATTCTAATAAACAAGATATAGTAGAATTTGTAAGCAATAATAATAACTTGCCAACATTATATTTATTTAACTCTAATAATAATAGATTTTTAGACGATATATTATTACTAAGCAATATAAAAGAATCATATATAGCAAAAGATATTGAATGCAATGAACAAAATATAAAAGAAAATAATGCAAAATAAAGATATATCAAATGGAATGTTAATATTTATAAATGATGGACAAAATAATAATGAGTTATTAGAGAAAATAAAAAATACACTTCAATTAAAAAAATACAACATATTTAAAAAGACTTGATGCTTGCGATGTTTATTTAATAAAATAGAACTATACTAGCCATATAGTTCTATTTTTTGTATGCTTTTGAAAGTATTTTATTATGTAATAAGAAACATAAAATGGCAATGTCATTTGAGATACTATCATAATAAACTTATAGAAAAATCCACCCTTTTGTTATATTATATAAAATTTCAAGTGGAGTACCAGGGAAATTATTTGATATAAACATTAAATTTCCATCAAAAAGCTTATTTACAATTAGTGCAAGAATACTCATACAACCAATTAAAATGGCAAAATATTTAGCATCCTTTAATTCTAAATCTATATATCTTGTTTTATTTATCAATATTCCTAAATATATCATTGCACCATGAAATAAAAAGCTATGAATACTTAAAAAGTGGAAAGCAGGATAAAAAGGTAAACTTGTAGATGGATAAATTATAAAAAACAATTCCTCCAACTATTGCACCAGTAGCTAAAGAAACATCACCAATCCTTTTTAATACACCTTTTCCAAAAGAACTTAATAAACCTGCATATAATAAAAATACTGCAGTAATACAACGGAGCATAGGTATTAACAGCCTTTATTGAATTTTTGCTTAATATTAAAATATATTTTTTATAACTTCTAATATCCAAGCAACTATTGTTGTGTATTTTATAATTTTGTATATAGTATTTTTTTATCTTTATTTACGGTATATTTTAAAGCTACAAAGATGCCAATAATAGTAATTACAAGTAATATAAAATGGTCTCTTGTAAATATACCACAAGCTTCATATTTTCCTGCATTTGCAAACATTTTACACACTCTTTTCATATAAATTTATGTTGCTACAAATTATATCACAAAAAATATAAAATATTCTACAAAAATAAAATTACAAATAAAACACAAACAGCTGTTTACAAACGTAAAACAAACTGATATAATAAAACAGAGTAATGAAAGGAAGATTGCTATGCTTAATAAAGAAAATAAAATATATATGTAGCAATAGATTTGAAAAAGCTTTTATGCATCTGTTGAGTGTAAAGAAAGAGGACTAGACCCAATTACTACAAACTTAGTAGTTGCTGATAGTAGTAGAACAGAAAAAACAATTTGCCTTGCTATAAGCCCAGCACTAAAATCCTATGGAATACCGGGCAGAGCAAAGGCTTTTTGAAGTTGTTCAAAAAGTAAAAGAGATAAATGTATACAGAAAAAAGAAAGGCAACAAATAGAACATTTACAGGATCATCATATAGTGATATTGAATTAAAGAAAAATAAAAATTTAGAATTAAGTTATATAATAGCACCACCAAGAATGGCATATTATATGAAATACAGTTCAAAAATTTATAAAATATATTTAAAATATTTTTCATCTGAAGACATATATGTATATTCAATAGACGAAGTATTTATAGATGTTACACATTACCTAAAAACATATAATATGGGGGCAAAAAGAGTTAGTAACAAAAGTAATGCAAGATGTTTATCAAACAACAGGAATAACAGCAACTGCAGGAATTGGAACTAATTTATATCTTTTGCAAAATAGCAATGGACATTGTAGCAAAGCATGCAAAACCAGATAACAATGGTGTAAGAATAGCTGGTCTTGATGAAATGGCATATAGAAAATTGCTCTGGGGCCACAGACCTTTAACAGATTTTTGGAGAGTTGGAAAAGGGTATACAAAAAAACTAGAAGAACATGGAATGTATACAATGGGTGATGTGGCTAGAATGTCGGTTAAAAACGAAGATTTATTATATAAATTATTTGGCGTAAATGCAGAGCTACTAATTGACCATGCTTGGGGATGGGAAAAATGTAACAATTGAGAGTATTAAGGCATATAGACCAGCCACAAATAGTATATGCTCTGGACAAGTTTTACATTGTCCATACAATTACGAAAATACAAAACTAATTGTAAAGGAAATGACTGAATTACTTGCACTTGATTTAGTAGAAAGGGGGTTAGTTACAAATCAAATTGTGCTAGAAGTTGGTTATGATGTGGACAATTTAAAAAATCAAGCAATTAGCAGTTTGTATAACGGAGAAATAACAACTGATAAATATGGAAGAAAAAGTGCCAAAACATGCACATGGAACAATAAATATAGATCATCAAACAGCATCTAGTAAAGTTCTTACAGAACACATAATGGAATTATATAAGCAAATTGTGAATAAACAACTTTTAGTAAGAAGAATAAATATTACTGTTAATAATGTTGTAAATGAAAATATGGTAAAAACTAGTGACTATGAGCAAATTAACTTATTTGTAGATTACAAAGAAGTTAACGAGAAACGAAAAAAAGGAAGAAGCGGAAAAGAAATACAAAAAGCAATGATTGGTATAAAAAAAATAAATATGGAAAAAATGCTATTTTAAAAGGTATGAATTTGCAAAAAAGGAAGGCACAACTATTGAAAGAAATAAGCAAATAGGAGGTCATAAAGAATAAAAATGTTAGAAAAAAGTGATAAATATAACGATATAATAAATTTACCACATCATGTATCCAAAAACATGCAAGAATGTCACTTGAAGAAAGATCCGCACAGTTTGCACCATTCTCAGCACTAACAGGATATGATGAGGTTATAAAAGAGACTGCAAGAAAAATTAATAATAATGAAAAATAGTGCCCAATTTGGACACTATTTTTTTGGTGCAACTGGAGGGATTCGAACCCCCTGACCTTCCGGTTCGTAGCCGAACGCTCTATCCAGCTAAGCTACAGTTGCATAACATAATTATTATACATTGAAATTTAAAAATATTCAATAGAATTTAAAAAAAAATCTTGCAAATGTAAAAAAGTGTGGTATAGTATATAAGTACTGAGAAAAATCGAGGCGTAGCGCAGTTGGTAGCGCGCGTGGTTTGGGGACCATGAGGTCGCAGGTTCGATCCCTGTCGCCTCGACCATATTAGTATTAGAGTAGCAAGAGTTTAAACAAATTCTTACTACTTATTTTTTATCAATTGTAATTCTTTTTATATCTTCTGCAATCAACCTTTCCACTCAAGAAACTAGATAACTTTTCCCCATTTATTAAAGCTTCTTTTTTGCATTTTAGAAAGATTTTTTATTTGATATTCCAACTTACAAGCTAAAGATTTATCCTTGCTTTTCCAAGCAGCTTCAAGTTTAACAGCATCATGTGATTTTGTATATTTTGCACTATTTGTATCCTTACTTAAATGCTCATTTATTCGTTTATCCAAATCATTTGTCATTCCAGTATAAATTGAATTATCAGCACATCTCAACATATATGTATAATACATTTATTTCACCTACATTTTTTCTTAATTTTATCATTAAATAAAACTATTGTAAATAATAGACAATATGTGATATATTAAAAAAAAATTTTATTCAAAAAATAATTAGTTCTAGAAAGGAAAAAAAAATGAATTTAGAAAATTTTAATCTTGGAAAATTTATTTTCAGTAATGAAACAAAAAAAATTTTATTTCAAATTTTATTAATGAGTTAGCAAAAAACATTAAATAAGGAGAAAAACATGAATATAGGAGTGGTGTATGGATTAGAAAATGAAAAAATAACATTACTAAATCCAGAAAACGGAAAAAGACGAAGATGTATACATATATACGTCTAATGAAACATTAGAAAAACTGCATAATCAGGGAATTTATGAAAATATATATAAAATGAATAAATTAGATTTTTATAATCTATACTCAGGCCAAAAAAAGTACAGTTAAATGGAGATAAATGTGAGTTATATAATGGAGAAATAGATATAAAAAAAGTGATGATGCTTGGTACAAATTAGATGATTTGTATGGAGTATTAAGAGACAACGAAAATACTAATTTTGTAGTGCAAAAAATAACTGATGATAAAATTTATTTAACACATGAAAATGGAAGTGGTTCAATATATACATATAAAGAATTATATCCAGATTTTTGTGTTGGAGATATAGTAAAAAAAAGAGTAAATGGAAAATATATAAAAATAGGTGAAAAATGAGCAAAAGAAAAAATAAGAAATATAATTACAAGTATAATATTTTTTAATTGTTGCAATTACGGCAATATATTTTGGTGATATAGAAGTTAATGAAAATATATTAGAAAATACAACTGTATCATATAATTTGGGAGAAATTTCTGAGTATAATGGGAAAAATATATGTAACAATAAATAATAATATTCCAAATTTTGAACAAAGTGATTTTACAAGTGAGTGTTTTGAAAGGTATAGTAAGTTAGATAAATTAGGCAGATGTGGAGTTGCGTATGCAAATTTAGGAAAAAGATACAATGCCAAAAGAAGGAGAAAAAAAAGAACATCAATTAGTCATATATATCCATCTGGTTGGCAAAGTGTAGAGTATAATGGAAAAAGCTTATATAATCGTTGTCATTTAATTGCGTATAGTTTATCAGCAGAAAATGCGAATAAACAAAACCTTATAACAGGAACCAATTATTTTAACACAAGCGGAATGTTGCCATTCGAAACAAAAAAGTATTGGAATACCTAAGAAAAAATGAAAAAATCATGTGTTATATAGGGTAACTCCAATATTTGAAGGAAAACAATTTAGTCGCAAGTGGAGTACAAATGGAGGCACAGTCTGTGGAAAATAAAGAAATATGCTTTTAATGTATATATTTATAATATTCAACCAAATATAGAAATAGATTACAGTAATGGATATAGTAAATTAAAACAGTAAATCACATTACCTGCTTAATTTGAATAAATTATAGCAGGTGATTTTTATGAATATTGTACCAACAAATCAAAAAATACTATTATTCACTAATGATGCAAAAGCTACAAGAATTAAAAAAAAATTATCCATTTTTAGAAATAGGAAATATTGGCTTTAGTACATTAGGCAAACAGCTTCCATACATAAAAAAAAATAGGAAGAGGAAGCAGAAAAATTATGTATAATGCAGGTATGCATGCAAATGAGTATATATGTTGTATTTTTCTTATGAAATTTGTAGAAAACTTTTGTCAAAGCTATGTTCTAAATAGTAGAATATTTGGTCAAAATGCACGAAAATTATTTAATAATGTTTCTTTATACATTTTGCCAATGATGAATCCAGATGGAATTGATCTAGTTACAGGAAGAGTTGACACAAATAGCAAAAGAATACAAAAAGCATTTAAAAATTTCGGAAAGTTTTCCAAACATTACATTTCCAAGTGGTTGGAAAGCAAATTCTAATGGAGTGGATTTGAATTTACAATTTCCTGCAGGTTGGCAAGAAGCAAGAAGAATAAAAAGTTTGAGCAAGGTTATACCAAACCTGCTCCTCAAAACTTTGTAGGAGAAGGACCATTAACTCAAAGTGAAGCATTGGCAATATATAATTTTACTTTAAAAAATAATTTTGAATTAACAATTTCATATCACACACAAGGAAAAAGAAATTTATTGGAATTTTCAAAATATAAATTCACCACAAGGATATGAAATAGGCAGAATATTTGCAAGAGTTAGTGGATATGATTTGACTGATGTGCCATATAATTCGAGTTTTGCAGGATATAAAGATTGGTTTATACAAAATTACAAAAGACCAGGTTATACAATAGAAGCGGGGAATAGGCGAAAATCCATTACCAATATCTCAATTTGATGAAATATATAATGACAATATTGGAATTCTAGTTTTAGGAATGTTAGTAAAAAATTAAATATTTTTTTAAAAATTGTGTATACTAAATACAAAATATTGTGATACAATAACAAAAAAAACTAGAGAGGAGATTGGAAATGGATAAAAAAGAAGCAGAAGAATTAAAAAATAAGTTGTTTAATAAAAAGGAAAACGGATGGAATTCTAGAACAGCAGAGCAAAAACAAGAAATTTCTGATTATGCAAAAGGATATATAGACTATATGAATAAATCAAAAACAGAAAGAGAAATTATAAGTACTTCAACAGAAATAGCACATCAAAACGGATTTAAAGACATAAAAAGATTGCGAAACTTTAAAAAAGCAGGAGATAAGGTTTACTGGAATAATCGTGGAAAAAAGCATGTACCTAGCGATTATAGGAGAGAGAAATATTGAAGAAGGAATAAATATAATTGGTGCACATGCAGATTCTCCAAGATTAGACTTAAAAGCCAAATCCCTTATATATGAAGATTCAGAATTTGCATATTTAAAAACACATTATTATGGTGGAATAAAAAAATATCAATGGACTACAATTCCACTAGCAATACATGGTGTTATAGTTAAAACAAATGGTGAAAAGGTAACTGTAAATATAGGAGAAGATATGAATGATCCAATATTTACAATTACAGATTTATTACCACATTTAGCACAAGATCAAATGAAGAAAAAAAATTGGCAGATGGAATTGATGGAGAAGATTTAAATCTTTTAATTGGAAGTATGCCAATAGGTAGCGAAAATAGCTGATTCTGTAAAATTAAATATTTTAAATATTTTAAATGAAAAATATGGAATAACAGAAAAGGATTTATTAAGTTCAGAAATTGAATTAGTACCAGCAATGCCTTGTAGAAGTATGGGATTTGATAACAGTATGGTTGCAGGTTATGGTCAAGATGACAAAATATGTGTTTATGCGTCTTTAACAGCTTTAATGAAAATACAAAAATCCTGTTAAGACAGCAGTTTGTATTATATCTGACAAAGAAGAAATTGGAAGTATGGGAAATACAGGTATGGAATCACATGTATTTGATACATTTATATCAGAAATTTTAAATAAATTAGGAGTAAATAGACCTAATTTATTAGAAAAAGTTTTCTGTAATTCTAAAATGTTATCAGCAGATGTTGATGCTGGACTAGATCCAATTTATGCAAGTGTTTCAGAAAAAGAACAATGCATCATATTTAGGAAGAGGAATTGGACTAAATAAATATACAGGTGCTAGAGGAAAGTCTGGTGCATCTGACGCAAATGCAGAATTTGTCGCAGAAGTTAGAAAAATATTTGAAGAAAATGATGTTAGATACCAAATTGCTGAACTTGGAAAAGTTGACATTGGAGGTGGAGGCACAATAGCATATATCTTAGCAAATAAAGGAATAGATGTTATTGACTGTGGTGTACCAGTACTTTCAATGCACTCACCTTATGAAGTTACAAGTAAATTAGATTTATATGAAGCACACAGAGGATATGAAGCATTTTGGAAAAATGCATAGAATAAAAAGCTCTCATTTTCGAGAGCTTTTTTGAGGTTTATTTGCTGCTATGGTCTTTCCAAGCATTGCACTGCCGATTTTTGCCATCACAAGTTGTGGGAAAAGGGCAGGCTTCAGTTTGATACAAAGCACAAGTAATTTCCATACTTGCAGATGTTTTATTGCTTTGTTGCTTGGACTTTTTCTCAAGTTGCACACTCATAAAATAATCCTCCTTATATATGTAATATTTACATTATATGCACAAGATTCAAAATTTAGAACTGAGTAGATTAATAAAACACAAAAAATCACAGTCAGAAATTTCTGACTGCGATTACATGTTGTTCCCCGAATCACTTAATAGAGTGATACTTGCTAAAGCAAGTGGGATTCGCCGGTTCTTCGAGATTTAATTCGAAACTTTTTTGTACCAGCATTCTGACAGTGCGAAGATTTGAAAACAATTTTCACATGTGGGCTTGACATAGCAGCAGGGAATATCCCAACTATTGCTCACACGCGAGGAAAGTTCAAAAATTTCACTATCTTTTGTAGGACTGGCACAAACACTGTGCAAGTTGCAACTTGCACACCCAGATGCCTGATAGCAGGAATAATCCTGTTTGGCATTCTGATGCCCTTTGTTTACACAGTGCGAACGTATGCACCGTGTGCACCCGATTTTTATCAATTCTCGTCAACATGTATAAAATCCTCCTGTATTAAAAAGTTTTGCAACTCTTATTATACCACGTTTACATAAGAAATGCAAATTTTATTTTAAGTAACACTCTTAAAACATTAATTTTAAAAGATTTATTGCGTTATTTTTGCAACAAAAACACACAAAACATTGATATTTTGTGTGTTTTTTTTATGGTGAGCCAGAAGGGATTCGAACCCCCCGACCCCAGGCTTAGAAGGCCTGTGCTCTATCCAACTGAGCTACTGACCCGATTAAGATAGTTTCTGTAACAAATATTATAATAACACGATTTGAAGCATGTGTCAATAAAAATTGTAAAAAAATACTATAAAAAATTATAGTATTTAATCTAATAATATAATCGGATTTTTTCTTTCTAGCTCTATATAAAGTTATTTTATTTCCCATAGTTTGAACACAAATAGCATTTATACTATCTGCAATTTCATTTCCTAAAGCCTTTACGTCTTCACCAGAAGACTCTAATACATTTATTTTTATCAATTCTCTAGCTTCTATTGCGTCATCTAATTGTTTTAATAAATTTTCAGACAAACCTGCTTTTCCAATTTGAAAAAATAGAGTCAATTGAATTTGCTAGGCTTCTTAAATAAGCTCTTTGTTTACTTGTCATAATTATATTCCTCTTTCTATTTATTTTGACCATATAATTATAACACGAGAAAACAAAAAAAATCAATTTCACATTGAAATAAAACCAATAAATCCGAAAATTAAAAATAAAACGCCGGAAAGTTTTTTGCATTGCATTTTCAGAAATATGTTTATTTAAAAATTTACCAAAAATAATTGCAATAAAATCACATACTACCATTGCAGAAATTGCACCTAAAATAAGCGAAAATTTGTAATTTGAATATTGTACTCAAGACCAATTGAGGCTAAAAAAGTTTTATCTCCAAGTTCTCCAATCATTATACACAACGCAATTAATATACAATAATTTATTCTTAAACTTGAGATCTTAGATAATAAACTCTCTTTAGAAGAGTCTTTCATTGTTAATTTTTTCTTTTTTAGGAAGAAGAGTTAAAATTCCCATTAACACAAAAAGAAGAATATGTAATTATTTCAATTAAATGATGCAAAAACTCATTTTTTAAAAGAGCTAAACCACTTCCAAATAAAATTGCTAAACCATGACTAAAAAAAGAACCAATAGCAACACCTAATAATATTTTAAAAGTTTTGTCTTTTTCAGAAAAAAGATAAAACTAATAACTGAGTTTTTATCTCCAAGTTCACTTATAAACACTATTGCAAATGATATAAAAAATGGATAAATAAATTCCATAAAATTGCACCTCTTTGATTTGATTTATATTCAAAAATGTAAATTCTATGTGAAATATTTATAAAAATATTGATATGAAAATAAGATAATGATAAGATAAGCAAAGTATAAAAGCATACGGAAACAAGAAAAAAGGAGGAATCTAAAGTGATAGAGGTTAAAAATGTCACAAAAAAATATCCTAATATCAAAGCCGTTGACAATATAAACTTTAAGATTAAAGATGGCGAAGTTGTTGGACTTTTTAGGACCTAACGGAGCTGGAAAAAAACTACAACAATGAATATGATAACAGGATTTATTGAACCTACAGAGGGTCAAATTATTATCAATGGATTTGACATTGTAAGAAAAATCTAAAAAAAGCCAAAAAACAAATTGGTTATATGCCAGAAGGAGTTCCACTATACACAGAACTAACTGCTAAAGAATTTGTAAATTACATAGCGGAATTAAGAGGCGTAAGATCAAAAGAAAGAAAGCAAGAAGTTGAAAAGGCTATAGAGGAAACAGGATTAAAAGATGTTCAAAACAAGTTGATTAGAAATTTGTCAAGAGGTTATAAACAAAGAGTAAGTATGGCAGGAGCATTAGTAGGAAATCCTGAAGTTATTATTTTAGATGAACCTACAGTGGGACTTGATCCAAAACAAATTACTGAAATTAGAAATTTAATAAAAAGAGCTTGGAAAAAAACATACAGTAATTTTAAGTAGCCATATTTTTATCAGAAGTAAGCCAAATTTGTGAAAGAGTAATTATCATAAACCATGGAAAAATTGTGGCAATAGATACTACTGAAAACTTAGAAAATAAGACAAAAGAAAAAAAAAATACAATATTAGTTACTATTGAAGACACTAAAAACAATATGCCAAAACTAAAAGAAAAAATATCAGAAATAGAAGAAATAAAAATGATAAAAGATAATGAGGATGGCACAAAGCAATACTCTGTTACTTCAGCAGAAAATGTTGATTTAAGAAAGAAATTATTTGAAGTTTTACCAAAAAGAAGAAATTACAATTTTTGAACTTAAGAAAGATGAATCAACACTTGAAGATGCGTTTATAAAATTAATTGATTCAACAAAGCAAGAGCCTGAAGAAATAAAAGAAGAAAAGAAACAAAAAAGCTTGAGAAAAAGAGCAAAAGAAGAAAGAAAAAAAATAAAAAAAAGGAGGAAAAGAATAATGTTTGCAGTTTATAAAAAAGAATTAAAAAGTTATTTTTTATCTCCAACAGGATATATAACAATAGGTTTATTTTTTATTATTATTTAGCTTGTTCTTTTACCTAACAACAGTTAGTGTAGGTGGATATGATATGGGAAATTTATATTTTGCTACAGCAAGATATGGTTTACTCATTATCGTTCCAATTCTTACAATGAGAATGTTTGCGGAAGAAAGAAAAAAAATGGAACAGAACAATTATTTACTAACATCACCTAGAAGTATTACAGAAATAGTACTTGGAAAATATTTTGCAGCAATTAGTGTAATTATAATAACTTTAATATTTTCACTTATATATTATGGAATTTTATGCTTTTTAAGGCACCAAACCTTGTACCAACACTTGTAATGATGCTAGGATTTTTATTAGTAGCAATGGCAGCAATTGCAATAGGAATGTTTATTTCTAGTTTAACAGAAAATCAAATTATTGCAGCAGTTATTACAATAATATTTTTTTTGTAGGCTCATGGTTCTTACCAAGCGTAAATGATAGCTTTTCTATTATTGATTTAATGAGCAATTATCAAAAATTCCCAGCTGGACTTATATCAATAACAGAAGTATTTAATTTGTTGGGAATTGCAATAATGTTTGTATTATTTACAATTATTATTATGCAAAGAAAAAAAAAATCAGTAAAATAGAAAGGAGCTTAAAACATGGGAAAGAAATTTATAGAAATTATAAAAAAGAAATGGCTACAAAGTATTGCACTTACAATTTTGCTATTTGCAATTATAATATGTGCATTTTGGGCTATAAGCTACGGAATAAAGAAAGCTAATATTACAGACTTAGACTTTACAAAAAACAAGATTTACTCTATATCACAAGCAACAAAAGATAAGTTAGGAAACCTAGATCAAGAAATTACAATTTCAATATATAACATGTATGACTATGTAAATGATTTTGCATATAAATATGCAAATCTAAATAAGAATATCAAGGTTGAAAAACTAGATAATTTAACAGACAAAACAAGTTGGAAAACTGAATTTGGAGTTTCTGACGCATCATCATTCATTATGATAGAAAGCAAAACAAAATCTAAATTATTACAAGAAAGTGATTTATATACATATGACTATACCACATATGAACAAATAGATGTAACAGAAGAAGCAATAACAAATGCAATTTTAGATGTTACTACAAATGTAAAACCTAAAATCTGCTTTTTAACAGGACATAATTTATATAATGATGGATATTTTGAATATTTGGAAAGTTCATTAACTGCTGAAGCAAACGAAGTTGAGTTTATAAATTTATTAACTAAAGGAAGTGTACCAGAAGATTGCAAATTGTTAGTTATTACAGCACTAAAAGAGGACATTGACCAAAAAGAAAGAGATGAAATACTAAAATATATAAAAAATGGTGGAGAAATTTTATTATTATTAGATTCAAATTTAGGTAATATAAAAACTCCAAACTTCCAAAAAGTATTAGATGAATATGGAATAAAAAACTCAAACGGATTTATTATAGAAGGTGATAGCAACAAGATGGTATCAGGTGCACCTGTATACATAATAGAATCAATAAATACTAATTCTGAACTTGTAAAAAAAATGTTAATATGGAATTAAATGTGTGCATGATGACATCTGGTAAATTAACTTTTGCATCATCTGAAGAATTAGAAAAGAAAAAAATGTTACTATGGAAACTTTAGCAACTGCAAGTGATAAGGCGTTTTATAGAACAGATTTAACTTCAAGCAGTTCTAACAGAATTTCAAGCGATGAAGATGCTTCAGGAGCTACAGTTGCAGCAATGCTTACCAAAAAAAAAATGATGATAAAACATCAAAATTGATAGTATTTGCCAATACAGCTTTTGCTACAAATGCACAAATACCAATGGGAACATATTATAGATATGCAATAGAATTTTGCAATAATAAAGACGTATTATTAAATGCAGTATCATATTTGACTGAAAGAGAAGATAATATCACAATTCGTAAATCTGGTGAAACAGTTACAACATATGATGTTACAACTAGCCAATTAAGGACTATACTAGTGATTATTATAGGTATTCCTATATTTATAGTTATTTTAGGAATTGTAATATGGCAAGTTAGAAGAAGAAAGAAATAATTTTTAGGAGCTTCCTCATATATTTTATGAGGGAGCTTTTTATGAGAGATATTTTGAAAACCATTTTTTGTAATAATAGGTACAATGATAGGAGCAGGGTTTGCTTCAGGACAGGAAATTTATTTATTTTTTAATAGATATGGAACAATGGGAATTTTAGGTTTAATAATTTCTTGTACATTGGCGGGAATTATTATTTACAAAGTTTTTTCAAATAGTAAAAAATAAAAAAATACATACATATTCAGAATTTTTAGAAAATATAAGTTCAAATAAAAAAATAAATAAGATTATGCAAATAATGATACAAGGATTTTTATTAGTATCATCTTATATTATGGTAGCTGGATTTTCAGCATATTTCAACCAAGAATTTGGAATTTTAATATACATACCTGCAGTAATAATGGCAATATTATGCTATATCACATTTATAAATGATACAAAAGGAATAGTGTATATAAATACCATACTTATACCGCTCTTATGTGCTTTTTATATTTTATCTAGGAATAAAAAATTTAGGTTTTACAAATACATATTTTGAAAATAATATTATTGTAAATTACCAGTGGGGCTGGTTATTTAGTAGCATATTATATGCAAGCTATAACAGTATCTTACTAATTCCAATTCTAATAGAGCTGGGCAATTATATGAATGAAAAAAAAAAATAAGATAAAAAAAGTAAGCATATGGTGCGCAATTATTTTATCGGTAATTGGACTAATACTTTTCTTTTTTTGTTATTAAAAGGAATTAACTATGCTCAAAATTTAGAACTTCCTATGATACAAATAACTAAAGATTTTGGGAATATCCATTCAATAATTTATGGAATAGTAATTCTAATTGCAATATTCACAACTGCAATATCATCAGGATATGGATTTCTAAAAAGTTTGCCAAACAAACGATATAAAGTAGGAACAATAATAATATGCCTAACTTCCATTCTAGTAGTACCAATAGGCTTTTCAAACTTAGTAAATCTGCTATACCCAATATTTGGAGTATTAGGTCTTGTGCAAATATTCAAGATTTTGAGATTGAAACATTAAATAAACCACTTGTAATTTTAATGCAAATTAGTATATATTTAACATATAAAAATAAAAAGGAATAAAACTATGGACAAAGTAATAAAAAATTTAGAAAAGATAGAAAGTTAAATAAGAAAAAAAATATATATAATAATTGCAGTGTTCGTATTAGCTATAATTATAGCTACCATAATGGTTATATATAATTCAAACAAAAAAACTTTAGAAATTTTATGGATAAATACATTTTCGTAAGGATGTAACAGAAGAAAATGTTCCAACAATTGACATAGATTATAAATCAAATACCAATATATTTACATATGGAAAATATATTTGCATATTAGCTGAAAATACTTTAAAATGAATATAGTGCTTCAGGAAAAAAAGGAAAAAAGATGTAAAAATTGAAATAAATAATCCTATTTATGATGTAGAAGGAAGATATTTAGCAATAGGTGAAAATAATGGACAAAGATTATATTTAATATCAGAAGACCATGTTATATGGGAAAAAAAGTGTAGATGGAAATCTAGATAAAGTTACAGTTAACAAAAATGGATATGTAAGTGCAATAGTAACAGGAACTACATATAAATCTGTGATTATTACATATGACGAAAAAGGAAATGAGTTATTTAAAACATATTTGTCAAAAACAATTGCAGTAGATGCTTGCGTATCACCGGACAATGCAGAATTTGCTTATGCAGAAGTAAATAATTCAGGAACAACAATACAATCGAATATAAAAATAATATCAATAAAGGACGTAAAAAGAAAAAAATACAGAACCAAAATATGAGTATAATGCAGTACAAGGCAGTCTAATTTTAAGAATTAAATATCAAGATAAAAGTAGACTAATATGTATGTATGATGATAGTATTCATAAATTTGAAACGGGTGTGGATGTGGAGCTTACAAAATTAAATGAAGATAATCCTAAAATCACATTTGCAGACATAGAACTTAGTAATTATGTATTTAGAACATATGAAAAATCGACCAGTTTATTTAGTGCAGACACTATTATAGAGATGCAAAATACCTCAAATGGAAAAAGAAAATGTATATACTATCGAGGAAGTAGCAAAATCAGTTGTATCAAACAACAATGTAATAGCAGTTAACCTAGGAAATGAGGTATACTTTGTTGAAACAAATGCTTGGCTTATAAAAAGATATTCATCTTCACAGGTAATAGAAAAAATTATACTAGGAGATGGAGTGGCTGGAATTATTTACAGTGATAAAATTGAAATAGTTAATTTATAGGAGGTTATAATGAGTATAATAATTGATTTAGTAATAATTGCAATAATTGCGTTATGTGTTTTAGTAGGATATCATAAAGGATTAACAGGATCACTTTTAAAAATAGTATCATTTGTACTAGCATTAATAATTGCTTTTATATTATTTAAACCAATTTCCAACTTCATAATTGATAAAACAGATTGGGATGAAAACTTGGAACAAGCAATTAGACAAAGTATTTTAAAAAGACGAAGAAAAAAACAAATGATGAGACACAAAAAAAGAAAATATGCCAGAAGTTATTACAGATTATATAAATAATGCAGTAGAAAAAGCTGGAAACGAAGCTAAAACAGCAATAGTAGATTCAACAGCAAGAGAAGTAGCAATTATGATTATAAACATTGCTGTAGCAATTGCACTATTTATAGTTAGTAAAATAATATTACTATTAGTTAAAGGATTAGCTAATTTATTAACGAAATTACCTGTAATTAAACAGTGTGACAAATTAGGTGGAATTATATTTGGAATATTACAATCTCTAGTAATAATTTATGTAGCTTTAGCAATAATTTCATTTGCGAGTCCAATGATGAGTGAAACAGGAATTATCGAAGGACTACAAAAATCATACATAGGAAGCACAATGTATAACAACAATTTGTTATTAAAAATTATATTTTTTAAAATTTGACTAAAAATCTTGCTATTTGGCAAGATTTTTGTTATTATTAAGATTGTAAAAATATTTTAGAAAAAAGGTGAATAAATTGAAACAAACGAAGAAGAAGAAAAAAAGGAATAGGAAAGAAGATATTATTAGTATTAGTATTGCTTTTATTAGTAATAGGAGGAATATTTGCATATAAAAGTACATAAAAACGGTGGAGGATTAAAAAGGACTATTAGCTACTGCAGTTGGTCATGATCAAGAAACAGTTAAAACATTACCTAAAATTTACGCTGTATTATTGGGTCAAAGCCAAAACTTGACAGATACAATAATGGTAGCAGAATATGATCCTCAGAAACAACAAGCATCTATATTATCAATACCAAGAGATACATTTATAGGAAATAACAAAAAATACAGCAACACCTTGGGACAAGATAAATGCTGTATATCAAACAGGTCCAGAAAATGTTTTAAAAGAAATAAATGAATTAACAGGGTTAGATATAAAATATTATATAAAAGTTGATACAGAAGCATTTAAAGCATTAGTTGAGGCAATAGGTGGAGTAACATTTGATGTTCCAATAGACATGAAATACACAGACAAAAAACAAAGGACTATATATAAACTTAAAAGCAGGAGTTCAAAAATTAGATGGAGACAAAGCAGAACAAGTAGTTAGATTTAGACATAATAGTGATGGTTCTACATATCCAGCAGAATATGGAATCGAAGACATAGGAAGAATGAAAACTCAAAGAAACTTCCTTAAAGCTTTAGCAAAACAAACATTAAAAATAGAAAACATATTTAAAATAAACGAATTTATTGATATAGCAAAAAAAATATGTTGAAACTAATATTAGCTTTGATGTTATTAAAGACTATGTTCCATATATAGCAGAATTCAATTCAGACAATTTAAGAACAGAGCATTTGCCAGGTCAATCTGAAAAATGCAATGGATGGTGGATGTACACAGCAAATGAAAGCAAAACAGCAAAATTAATAGATAAGATGTTTTTAAATCCAGAATTACAAGATGAAGAAATAGACACAAGCAGTGTTGATACTACTGGAATTGATAAAGAAAAAATTAAAAAAAAATAGAAATTTTAAATGGTAGTGGAAGCAGTGTTAAATTAGAAAGAATAGAAAATAGATTAAAAAAAGCAGGATATACTGATATTACAACAGAAGAAACTTCAAATGTTGATAATAGCGTTATTATAAATAGGGGAGACGTTGAAAATTCGGCAATTGAAGAATTAAAATTATTAGTACAAACTCAAACAGTATCTGTTGGAGAAAGTACAGATGTTAATATTACAATTATTTTAGGAAAAGATAAATAAAAAAGGGCACTAAATTTAATTTAGTGTCCTTTTTACTTTAAATTACTAAATTGTGTAAATTTATAATTTCCACCTTTAGATTTCTTTTTTATATGTTTTTTTTCTTTTTCTTCTTAGATGGTTTTTAGAAGTAAGAATAATAAATATAAAACAATAATAATTAGCATAACTCTAAGTAATATTGGTAAAAAAGCCTGAAGCAATAACTTGAGTTTCTGCAATTAAATCAGAAGAATATTCTTCTTCACCGTCATAAGAATAAGTTATTTTTCCAACTACACCATTAGTAGAAGTAGGAGCTTTAAGTTTTTTATCTATGTTAATTTCAGGAGTTAGAGTAGAAATATCAAGTTTTTTATCAGCGAAAATCTTTATATCATCTTTTTACAAGTACGTTCAGATTTTGAGTTTCTTTTGTGGCTCCATAAACTGAAACTTGTTGTAAAACACTATTTTTTTCATTTAAAATTTTAAACGAATAATTATCAAAAAGCATAGTCAAATAAAGTTTTACAATCTAAATATCTTTCACTTAAGCCTTTGCTAGTAGATTTTCCGCCAAGAACAACCAATAAAACTTCAAAGCCATTTTTCTTTGCAGAAGCAACGATACAGTTACCAGCTTCACCAGTATATCCGGTTTTTACACCAGTAGTGCCTTCATAATAGTATCTACTATATGTACTTAATAAATCATTAGTATTATTAAAAATTCGGTCTGTCTTATTGTATTTATTAGTAGTAGGCAAAGTAAATTGCTTAGTACTAACAATCTTTCTAATAGTCTCATTTTTCATGGCATATTGTCCCATTAAAGCCAAATCATAAGCTGTAGAAGTATGATTTTTTTGTTATGAATACCATTAGGATTAACAAAATGAGTATTTTTGCAACCAAGTTCTTTAGCCTTTTTTATTCATCAATTTAGCAAATTCTTCAACACTACCAGAAATATGCTCAGCTAAAACAATTGCAGCATCATTTGCAGAAGGAATCATAAGAGCATATAAAAGTTGCTCAATAGTAAGTTCCTCGCCTTCTTTTTAAACTAGCATGAGTGTAATCATAAGGAATTGAATAAACAGCATTGTGACTAACAGTTGCAACATCATCAAGTTTGCAATTTTCAACAGTTAAGATAGCAGTCATAATTTTAGTAGTACTTGCAGGAAAGCTTACCTCATTAGCATTCTTTTCATAAAGAATTTTACCAGTACTAGTTTCCATTAAAATAGATGATGGACAATAAGTCTTTAAATCACTATCAGCAAAACAAGGAGGTGCAAAAATGATGAACAGTATTAAAAAAATATAAAAATAAAAAGCGTAAACTTGAGTTTTTTCATGAAATTTCTCCTATAAATTTATTATATTAAATGTCAAATATAAATATATATTAAAACTGAAAAAAAAAATTCAAGTTTTAGAAAGGATATTATGATAGAAAATTTAAATAAAAAACAAAAAATAATTATAGGAATTGTTATACTAGCTGTAATTGTTGGAATAGCAACATATTTCATTATAAAAAATAACCAATATGAAGAATTTGATATGAATGATTTTGTAAAGACAGATACAGAAGAATACAAAGGAGACACAATAATAGTGCATATAACAGGAGAGGTAAAAAGAACCGGGAATAAAAAGAACTGCCGGATGAAGCAAGAATTGCAGACGCAATAGAAGCAGCAGGAGGAGTTACAGAAAATGCAGACTTAGACGAAGTCAACTTAGCATTTTGTGCTATCAGATGGACAAAAAATATATATATCCCCAACAAAAACGAAAAAAGAAATAAGTGGAGAAAAAGTGTATATAACGGCGGGAAGCGGGAACAATGTAATTGTAGAAGATAAAGTTGAAAGAGGGAAAGAGCAAAAAGTGAATATAAATGAAGCGAAACAAGAAGACTTTGAACAATTACCTGGAATAGGTCCATCAATAGCCAAGAAAATAATAGAATACAGAGAACAAAACGGCAAATTCACATCAATAGATGAACTACAAGAAGTAAAAGGAATAGGTGAAGCAAAATTCGAAAACATAAAGGAATATATAATGGTAAAATAGCATAAAATTGTAGTGTGAGTGAAGCAAAAAAAAGCTGAGCTCATGCTACAAAAATATTTCTAGTATTTATAAATAAAAATTTATAAACATAAAATTGGAAGCATATATTCTAATTAAATTTAGCAATATAAAAAAGCAGAAATTCAATGATTTTTACGGATATGTATTGACAATATTAAAAAAAAGAAGAAGTATACTAATAAAGGTTAAGAAAACTAAATACATCGCGGGGTGGAGCAGTTGGCAGCTCGTCGGGCTCATAACCCGAAGGTCGTAAGTTCGAGTCTTACCCCCGCAACCAAAGAATATATCACTAGAACTGTAACGGTTTTAGTGATTTTTTATTGACTAAAAATTGGTTACAATAATGCTCAAAGATTGCATTATTATGTCAAATTGGGTAAAAATTGGGTAAAATAAATACCTCAAATGCCATAAATATCAATAAAAATTCATTAAAATTTTATACTTACATTACAATGTTATAAATAAATATTTTAAATTTTAACATAATTTAATAATGTAAATTGCAATAAAATTTTTTAAATTTATAGTAAAAAAACTTTTGGGAAAAAGAGATATATAATCTCAAAGTTTTTTACCTTTTTACATCGTGAAAATTTGTAATTTGTGAAAATTAGAAAAAAGTTCAAATTAAGACCTTGTTGGTAATAATAAGTTTTCTAGTGCATAGCCAGCTTTTCTATTATGAGAAAGTAGTGGATGCACATAAAAAGTCAAGTGTAGTACTTATTTGTGCATGACCTAGTCTCGCAGAAATTACTGCTATATCAATATTTTGTGCAACTAGTAAACTTGCATTTGTATGTCTTAATCCGTGAAAATTAATTACAGGTAATCCTATTTGACCAACATATTTAACAAACCATTTGCTAATTGTAGAAGGGTGCATTGGTTTGCCATCCGCCTGTACAAATAACCTATCAGAATTAGTCCATAATTCGCCGTAAATCGATTTTTGTTCTTCATACCATAACTTATATTCCTCAAGTAAAGAAATGATAAATTCAGGTATTGCAATTTCTCTAATGGAACTTTCTGTTTTTGGAACTTTTGTGAAGACTGCCATATTTGCTAGGTACTGACTAGAACGATTAATACTGATAATTCCGTTTTTAAAATCAACATCTTGCCATTCTAGTCCCATTAATTCACCTAAACGAACACCAGTAAATACTGTAAGAATGATTGCAACTTTGTATTTAGTATCTTCATTAGGTAATAGTTCTAATTTTTCTATTAATATTTTTAGTTTGCTCATCATCATAAGATCTTCTTTTTGGCTTCCTAGCTTTAGGTGGTTGAACACGTTCAGCAGGATTCGTCACTATTAATTGCCAATAAACTGCTTTATGAAGCATTGCTCTTAATAATCTGTGATGTTCTAAAATTGTTTTACCAGATAAGGGCTTTTTAGTTTTTGAACCATTGTTACCTTTTTTTCTAACTAACTGAGTATCTTTTTCAAGTAAGTCATAGAATTTCATAATGTCAGTTGGTCTAATTTTATTAATATAGAAATGTCCAAAGTATGGTAAAAGTCTTGTTTCTAAGATTCTACAATAACGTTTATATGTTGATGGAGCAAGTTCTTTTGAGCCATAATCTCTTTTCCATATTTCAGTAAATTCAGAAAATTTAAGAGAGATTTACCATCAATTATTAAACCATTTTGTACTTCAGTAACAAATTTTGCTAGTTCAACTTCTGCATCTTTTTTTAGTTCCATGAACTGTTTTTTCTGTGTATCATAGGTTTTCCGTTTAGGTCAAATCCTTCAGATACTGTTAGCCTGTAACTATTTTTTCCTCTTTTTTTCTATACTCCCAGCCATTACTTATTTCACCTCCTTTCAAGTATGCCTATGGTGGGAGGAGTATGTATATAATTGTTAACAATATTATTATATAACAATAGTTAACAAAATGCGATAGTTTTCAAAAAAAACTTAAAAAAATTTATAAATAAACAAAATCACAGATTGCAAAAAAATAATGAATATCTGGGAAATACTGGATTTTACGTGAAAAATGTGATATTATTTGTGAAAGAGAGGAAAGAACAATGAACTTAAGGGAATTAAATATAATATATAATAAAGCACCTAATTTTATGCAATTAACAGATGCACAAATAATAGGTTTTTATATATGATTTCTGAAAATGATTTTGTCCAATTTGCTATTGAAATAAGATATTCTGATAAGGGAGAAAATAAAATTGGATTATTTGGATTTGATATAGAAAATAAAAAGATATTGAATCTAACAAAAAAGGAATATATAAATTTATTAGATAAAAATAAATAAAGTAAATAAAGGTAACCAATATCTTATAATAAAAGAAGGACTGGAAAAGCTAAAGGAGACTAAAAATATAGTTGAGTGTGATAAATATTTTGTTGCAACAGATGAAAATTCAACACAACCTAAATATAAGTCAAAATCTTATATAGATTTTAATGAAATAGATTATAAAATAAATACTAGTACATCTGTATTATATTGTTCACCTAGTATAGCTACTTCATATACAAAGTTCAAAATTGATAAGATAGATAAAAATAAATTAAAAAAGATATAAATTACTTAACTAATGTAGAAATTAATATAGAATACAACGATAATATGTATAATGATTTCCGGCAATATAAGAAAAATAGAAAAAATTAATGATGAATTAGAAATAATTATAGAGCCAATACAAGTTACTTTATTAGAGAACCTTATGATGGATGAAATATATTTTAATCAGATAACACCTGAAGAAATGATGAAGGTAATGTCAAATCTTACAAATGCTTTTGAAGTAGGCAAGGGAAATGTAGAAAAAGAAATGCCAAAAAAATATAAATATATTACTACATTGAATAATTTTGAATTAATAGATGAAGTATTGCAAATAGGAGATGTTATTTTTTCAAAAAAGGTAGAAGACGTAGATATTACAAAAAATCAAACCTAATTCAAAAAAATATATTTTATGTTTCTACATATATAACTGCAGAAACAATAGCAGAAGCTCAAAAAAATAGCCATACAAAAAAATCGAAAACACCTTAAATATAATGCAACTTATAGAAAAGAATAGCTATTTTTATAAATTGTATAATGAAAAAGAAGAAAAAATCAATGAATGGGATGTTAAAATAGAAAAATTTTTTATTGATTATAGGATGGGAGAAAAATTCTATATTTTTAATATATTTGAAACTGAACAAAGTGTATACGGATCAAATAGAGAAATAATTATAAAAAAATTATGGATGTTTAAGCCCTCAATGCGATCTTGTAGTATACAATGATGAAATAAATCAATTAATATTATATAATATAAATAAAGAAAATAACCTATCAAATGCTATTTATTGGCTTAATAAAGGAATAGAAGAAATAAATGTTGATTTAAATAAATGTGTATTGTACTTGAATATAGCACTTGAATATTGTGCTAATGGAGAAAAAGGGGGGAGTCTTTCTTTGTACAACAAGAAGAAGCTGGAGAAATATTTAAAAATATAAGTAACTATATAGAAGAAAACTATAGCCATAACGAAGTTGCAAATGAAATAAAAAATAAATTGAAATGGACATTATCATCAGCTTCACTTAAAAATAGGTTTGAAACTATGCTTAAAAAATTAAATATAAATTATACTGAAGAACAATTTGATACTTATAATAAAATAAGAGATGCTAGAAATGATATAATACATGGAAGAAAAAAAAAGTCGAGATACAAAAAACATGATATAATAAATTGCTATATGTTTTTGTCAAAAGTAATGTTTTATAAATTGAAGGAGAATTAAGAATGAACTTATATGAATGTATATTGCAGTTTTCTAATTGCATAAAAGAAAAAGGAAGAAGTAAAAAGAATTAATAGAAAAATATAATAAAGTTATTAGACTTAGAAAAAAATATAAAATATAGCTTTTTTTTTCTCTTTGTGGATGGAAAAGAATTTTATCATTTTTTTGCACCTAACGTGGCTATGCAAATAATTAATAATATTTATAAAGCTAATGATTTTTCAATTATTTCGAAAGAAATTTGTGAGTTAATTATTAATAATGAAGACATAAAGGAATATGTTAGAAGTTCTACAAAAAATTAATGAGATAGTATTACAAGAAATAATGTCATTTCGTTTAATTCAGAAGATTTTAAAGGTGATGTTAAAACAGTATATAAATATAACAAATTATCTGAAAAAATTAGGTTATATAGGATTTATAAAAAAATATGAGAATTATGGCTGGAAAAGGAGAATTATTAAATAAATATTTTCAAGAAAGGAAAAAAATTATTGAAGAAAGTGTAAAATTGTTTCCGATACATGGATTTAACCATGAATTTTTAAAAAGTGTTTATGAACAGGAAATTACAAAAGAATTAGTTGACTCTGTTGAAAAAATTTAATTTGGTATTATACATAATTGAGAGAATGGTATATTGTAATGTATATGACAAGATAATATATTTAGAAAGAGAGAATGTCAAAGTAGTAAGTGAAACAGAAAAATTAAATATGATTTATAAAAAAATTTGAAATTAATGATGATAAATTTATTTTTACGCATTTTCCTATATTGACAATAGATAATAATTACTATTTTCCATATAGTGAACAGTTTGAACTTGTAAAAGGAGAATCAACTTTTAAGTGTTTTACATGTAAACTAGGAGAAAAAAATGCATTATTAAATTTATCAATAACAGACACAATAGAGTTATTTAGAGAGGAAGAAATATAATTTAGAAAAAGAAATGTATATAAAAAAATAATAAAATTTCAAAAAAAAACATCATTATATACCACAGTTTTTTCTTAAATCATTTGCTATAAAAAGAAGGAAAAAAATATATAATAAATGTATTTGATAAACAAAACTTAAATAAATTCACTAATTCAGTGGATAATATAGGATATATTAAAAATTTTCATACAATTAAAGTTGATGGAGAAGATTCGGACTTTATTGAAAAGGCACATAATGAAGTTTATGAGAGAAAATATTCAATGCGATATAAAACAATATTAAGAAAATTTGAAAATATTAGACAAGATATAAATGTAATTAATTGCCTAAGTAATCAAAGATATATAGATATATACTTAAATGGACAGATTTCTGATTCAGAAAAAAGATATTCCTCTCTTTTTTATTAGCTTACTTTGTGATACGAGGTAAAAAGTGGAGAGAGTTTGGCGAAGAATCTTTTAAAAAAATAGAAGAACTTATGAGAGATACTGGAAAAAGCTTATAAAGTTGATAACATTGAAGAAAATATAAGAAATGAAATTGGTGTTATAGAAGGAGTAAAATATGCGCAGCTACAAGCAACATTTGATGGAGAAGGAATAGAACAATTTGCAAACTACTTTTTATAAGCATATTTGGAATATAGGTTTTAATATGACAGATAATTACTTTTATACATCAGATAATGTACATGCTTTGACAACTATGTGGAAAGAACAACCAGCATGGTTGGGAGTTGGATATACAACACCAGGAAATACAGTCATTTTTCCATTATCTCCTAAAATTTGCATAATAATGTATGATCCTATATATTTGAATAATAACAATATTAATATAATTAATAATGATTATGTTAAACTATACGATAAAGAAGTAAAAAATGATAAATGATGAGATAATATTAAGTTCCATAGATCAAGTGTACTCAATAGATGGAAATTGGGGGGAACTTAGATGAATGTTATAAGATAAACAATATAAAAAAGGGACATAAACCATATGAAATACATTAAGGAAAAGCAATTTAACTTTTCCTTTATTTATTTTCATCCAACCAATTATCAAAATCTTTATAAGTTTTCTTTTCATTTCTAATTGCATCCATAAATTCTTTAGCTTCTTTTTTCCAATTTTCATAATCAATCTTATAAACTTCTATATCAGGATTACGCTTTACTAACATTGCTTTTTTTGCATAAATCTTACGATATTTACCATAAACAATTTCATTTTCTTGCTTAATTCTTTGAGCAATTTGGTTTCCGATATCTCTACAAGTTTGTTTTCCTTTTTGAATAAATTATTACAGTAATTAATGCGTGGATTATCTGTTATAAAGTATTTACCACAATTTTTACATTTCTTTATAAGATATTTATTATTAAGTACGAATTGAAACAATGTAACATATAAAATTCCATAAATGTTTTCGTTACTAGTGCTATAATTTGGTTCAATTTCATAAGAGGATTTAGACTTAAAGAATTTTATTAAATCTTTTTCTGTATTTCCTTTAACATCAGAAATAGTTCTAAAAAGAAAAGCCTTGTGGCATAGAAAAAAATGATTATTTATAAATCTATCAAGTTCCTTAAAATGAGAATTATAATAAATATAAAAATCTTATTTTTTGTACTAAAATCATTTATTTCTTTAATGTTATTAAGGTTAAATATATAATTAACAAATTTTGATAATAGTTCTTGACCATGTTTTGAGTCTTTTTTTTTTCTTCATAATATTTTTTAAATAAATTTTTTTACTTTACTAAAAGAATAAAATTTATTAATTTCAAATTTATTTATATCTTCTTCTCCAGTATATATTATGTATGAAGTGAAAAACTTAGTAAACCACATAAAACATTCATCAATATTTATCAAAATCACAATTTAAGAAAGAGATGAGTTCGCTACAAAGTGGTTGTGTGTTAGGTATAGTATCAATAGTAAAATAGCCAGTATCTCCATCTTTTAAATCATAATACTTAGGTTTTGATGATTTTGTTTTTCCGTATAAAAAAATGCCTTATGGGTAAATTCTTCATTTGTTGAAACAAAGATATTTATAGGTTCATCATATTTTATTTTATTCATAATTCCTCCGTTAACAGTTTATAAATTCACTTAAAGTTAACCTGCTATCAAAAATAAACCAAAAAGTATTTACAAAGTTAACTATTGATAATATAATACAAATGTTAACAAAAGTCAATACTAAATTTAAAAAAAAAAACAGGAGGTGATATTATGGAATTACCAAAAATTGAAAGGACAACACTAACAATGAAAGAAGCAGCAGAGTATTTAGGTGTATCTTACTGGCTGATAAATCAATTAGTAAGAAAAAAACAAATACCATGCTCTAAAGTTGGTGGAAAGTATTTATTTAGAGTACAAGCGCTAGATGAATATTTAAAAAATATGGAAGAAAAATCTATAAGTTAGATTACAAAAAAAGCGAGGAAAGGAGGATATGTATAGTTTACAATGGTTGAAACTAGAATTAAAAATATTTTCAAATAGGAAAAAATTCAAATACTGTTAAGAGAGCCAGATGGAGATACATATTTTAGAGTATGGATTCAATTATTAATTATTGCTGTAGAATGCAATAGAAATGGAAAATTAGTAATAGGCAATAATAAACCAATGACAATAGAAAATTTTTTTTCAAAGATTATGGGAAAATCTAAGAAAAAAATTGAAAAAAATTATTCAAAAATTTCTAGAATTAAATATGCTAATTGTAGAAGATGGAGCATATAAAATTAAAAATTGGGACAAGTATCAAAGCATTGAGCCATACGAAAAATATAAAGAACAAAATAGAATTAGACAACAAAAAATATCGTGAAAAGTTGAAAAGTGAAAAAAGAAGAAAGAAAGTAACATTACAATAACGTTGGATAACACACAAGAAGAAAATAAGATTAAAAAATATATTAAATAAAGAAGGAGATGAGAATAGAAGTGGATTTAGAAAATGTGAATTTTAAAGTTATCACCAATGAAGGTGCAAAATGTGGATTTTGCAATAAAAAATTAAAGCCAGTAGGATTAAGTTATCTTTATGCAAATGTTAATCACGATATGGTAGAATATGAAAGGTGTGATTGTTGTGTGAAGCAATTGCATTTTGGAAACAATATGATTCAAATAAAAATGAAAAAAGAAAAAAAAAAGAAAATATAGAGAAATAATAAATAAAATATATAAGGAGGGTTGTATAAAAAGAAAACTGAAATATTGTGATTTTGTAAACTTTAATATTAATGAAGATAACCAAGAAGCATTAACAACATTAATAAAATATACACATTTATGCACAGAAAACAAAGTTAAAGATGGAATTATTATATATGGAAGTATAGGATATGAAAACACTCATTTAGCAGCAAGTATCGCTAATGAGATTATTAGAAATAAAAAAATTGCATTATTGAAAGGACTAGTTCTATAACAGATAGAATAAAAAGAATCTTTTAATAAAACTGTTACGACAGAGTCAAAAATTATGGAACTTTATTCTAATGTTGATATGTTAATTATTGATGATTTTGGGAGTGAAACAATAAGTAAATGGGCTTGAGAAAGGTTGTATAGAATTATTAATAATAGATATGAAAACGAGTTGCCAATAGTAATTACAACTAGATATACAAGAGAAGAATTGATGGAGAAAATTGCTATTGAAAATAGGAAATTAGCAGAAGAATTTATACAAATTTTATACAAAATGTGTTATGGAATTTCACTCTTAAAAAATGATAGAAATGCAAAAGAAAAAAAAGCTAGCAAAAAGCGATAAAACTAAATGCTAACTTAATCCAAAATCTAAAAATATTATAATATATTTTTTAAGCAAAAAGTAAAGACAAAAAAGTTCAAGTTTTTATTTTAGAAATTTGAACTTTTTGAAAATATTTTGAAAAAATTTATATCAAAAATATCCCTCGGAGAGCAAAAAATGGTATTAGGGTATTTTGCCCTAAACAGCAAAAAGGGTGTCAAGACACCACGCTGGCGAATATTAGGCATTAAAAAATGCCTCATAATTCGAGCAAAATAAATTTTGCTAACTATCAATGCTACGTAGACTAGCATTAATAAAATTAAAAAGTAGGAGTGATAAAAATGAGAATGGATTCAGAGCAAGTTTTAGATAGTATTTTCTTATCATATAATAAAATCTTAAAGAGATTTCAATTACTAGGTGTTACTACTAAATATGGAAAAAGAAATAACACATAAAGATTTAAGAAAAAGCTATAGAAGTTATGCTAAAAAAAACATCCAACTTGCAGGTGGAGGAGTGAGAAAAAGTAAAAAAGTAGGAAATATTTTATTTTAGCAGAAGGATATGCATGGTTAACTCAAGTGTATTTTCAAAAAAAAAATCTTTAATAGATGCTGATGTGGATTTTTTTGAAGATAGAATTAGACAATATGAAGAATTGTTAAAAAGTAGAACATTATGAGAATTCGTGGAATGAAGATATGAAAATAAAACAGTTATGCAATTACTTCAATAGGAAAGAAAATACTGTTAGAAAAGCTATTAAAAAAAAAAATGTGTGATAATGGATTTGAAGAATATAAATTTTTAGTTGATGGCAAAGTTGTTATTTCTAGTAAAGGTGTTGAGTGGATTTGCAAAAATGTTTTTTTTAAACAAAAATATTTGAAATTGTTAGAAAAGTATAAGATGGAGTTAACTGAAAAATATATTAAAGCTGGTTATCCTTATGATATTTTCTTTGGAAGAAATTAAAAACAATACAAATATAGGAAAATTTGTTGTGAAAAAAGTCGTTTTTAGTGATATAAAATATTATAGAGTAATTATAATATTTAGGGTGTATATATAATGTTAAATAAATTAGAATTAACTTGGTATAACAAATATGAACAAAAAAAATATTGAACCAAGAATATTAGTTGAAAATAAGGAAAAAAATCATATGGAAATCAAGATACAGAAAATATGCTAATACATGGAGACAATTTATTAGCATTGAAAGCACTAGAAAATAAATATGCAAATCAAGTAAAATGCATTTATATAGATCCTCCATATAACACAGGAAGTGCTTTTGATAATTATGATGATAATCTAGAACATAGTATATGGCTAAATTTAATGAATGAAAGACTAAAAATATTAAGAACACTATTATCAAATGATGGAATCATATTTATTCAAATTGATGACAATGAACAAGCATATTTAAAAAGTTTTATGTGATGAAATTTTTGGAAGAAATAATTATTTAAATACAATATCAGTAAAAATGAAAAATATTGCACGGAGCCAGTGGAGGAGGAGAAGATAAGAGACTAAAGAAAAATGTCGAATATCTACTGGTATATACAAAAAAAACAAAGAGGAATTTAAATGGTATAATAGAGCATATGCATATACGGAGATTTATGAACTTATTCAAAAGTACAAAGAAGAAGGAATCAGTTGGAAATATACATCAGTATTATATAAAGAAGGCGAAGAAAAATATATAGCTTCAACAGTTGATGGTGATGGTAATGAAATAAAAATTTTTGATCGCATAAATCCTGAATTTAAGTCTGTAAGCCAAGTTGCTAAAATTGAAGGAATCACTGAAAAAAGATGTTTATTATAAGTATATAGATAAAATTTATACTACTGCAATGCCACAAAGTTCAATTAGACCAAGAGTGATGGAAAAACTAGAAAAAAGATAATATAAAACATGGAGATTTGATAAGTATAAAGTATGTTCCAAAAACTGGAAGAAATAAAGGAAAAGAATATGAACAATTTTATAAAGGAGATAAATATAGATTAATTACATGGTTAAATGATGTTGTTGAGAAGAGTAATGGTATTTTGCTAAAAAAAGATATGCAAGGAACTTTATGGGATGGACTAAACCTAAATAATTTAACAAAAGAAGGAAATGTTGAATTTCCAAATGGAAAAAAAACCAGAAGCATTATTACAGAGAATAATTAATATGACAACTAATGAAGGAGATATTGTTCTCGATTCTTTCTTAGGAAGTGGCACGACATGTGCTGTTGCTCACAAAATGAATAGAAATTGGATTGGAATTGAAATGAGAGAGCAAGCATACACACATTACAAAAGTTAGACTTGATAGGATTATTGAAGGAAAAGATAATGGCGGAATAACAAAATGACGTAAATTGGAAAGGCGGTGGAGGATATAAATTCTATGAATTAGCTCCTTCGCTAATAAATATTGATTCATTTGGAGAACCTGTTATAAATAAAGAATATAATGCAGAAATGTTAGCTGCTGCTGTTGCACTACATGAAGGATTTAAATATAATCCTTCAAATGAAAAATTTTGGAAGCAATCTGTTGGTAATGAAAATAGTTATTTATATGTAACTACAAAATTTGTAACTAAAAATGATATAAATAAAATAAAAGAAGAAATGAATGATGCAGAATATCTTGTGATTGCATGTACAGCATATGATAAAGAAATAGATGGATTATATAAAAATATAAAAATAAAGAAAATTCCAGAGATGTTATTATCTAAATGTGAATTTGGAAAAAGATAATTATAATTTAAATATAATAAATCCACCTGAATATGAGGAGGAATATGAAGAAGATGAATAATATGAATTTTATGCAATATACGACTGATTATATTTCAGGAGTAATGTCATTAAGAAATCCTCAAGAAAAATCATTAAAAATATTAGAAGATATAATTAATGATACCAATTTAATGAATAATAAAACTATAGAAGAAATATTAAATATAATACATAGTAAGTATCCAATATGCACGGTTTTTGAAAGAAAATTCATTTCTTTAACATTTGCATTAGCAACAGGAGTTGGAAAAACGAGACTAATGGGGGAGCATTTATAACTTATTTATATACTAATTATGGCATAAAAAATTTTCTTGTAGTAGCACCAGGAACAACAATATACGAGAAGCTTAAAGCAGATTTAGGTAATCCAGATAATCCTAAATATGTATTTAAAGGATTAGGATGTTTTGGTAATCCACCAAAAAAGTAATTGCTGATGATGATTATGCAAATAAGAATATATCTTTATTTGACTCAGAAGTGAATATATATGTTTATAATATTGGAAAATTTGATAAAGATAAAACAAAAATGAAAGCATTTAATGAATTTTTAGGTATGTCTTTTTATGATAAACTTGCAAAGATGAAAGATCTAGTTATAATTATGGATGAATCTCATCACTATAGAGCTGATAAAGGAATGACGGCATTAAATGAATTGAAGCCTGTACTAGGATTAGAGTTAACAGCAACACCAATAGTGAATATAAAAAATAAACAAGTAGCATTTAAAAATGTTGTATATGAATATCCACTATCAGAAGCTATAAAAGATGGATATACAAGAGTACCGTTTGCAGTTACAAGGACAGATATAGATTTTTATCATTTTGGAGATGAGCAATTAGACAAGTTAATGCTAAATGATGGAATAAAATGTCATGAGATGATAAAAAATAAGCTTGCATCTTATTCAAAAGTAAATAACAAAACACTAATCAAACCATTTATGCTTGTAGTGTGCAAAGATACCAATCACGCAAAGATAATAGAAGAATATATAAAATCTGATGAATTTAGAAATGGAAAATATAAATATAAGACAATAAAAATAGAATCAAAAATGTCAGGTGTCGAAACAGAAGCAAATACTAAATTATTGCTAGAAGTAGAAAGAGTAGATAATCCGGTAGAAATAGTAATACATGTTAACATGTTAAAAGAAGGATGGGATGTTAATAATTTGTATACTATTGTTCCACTAAGGACTGCAAGTTCAAAAATATTGAGAGAACAAATGGTAGGTAGAGGTTTAAGATTGCCATATGGAGAAAGAACTGGAGACAAGGAAATTGATAGCGTAATGCTAACAGCACACGATAAATTTCAAGAGATACTTGATGAAGCACAAAAGGGAAATTCAATATTTAAATTAGGAAATGTTATTAAAGTGGAAGAAGTTGAAGATGAGAAATTTACTTATACACAATTAGCTTTAGACTTGACAGAAGAACAAGATGAATTAAGAGGATTGTTACAAGTAAGAGAGGATGAAGAAAAATATACTTTTTCTAATAGTATTAATGAACTTGTTAAGGATAAAGTTACAGAGTATGTATATAATAATGAAAATAAAATGACAGAAGAAAGTAGAAATACAATAAAAAAAAACAAATAGAAGAAGAAATAAAAAATAATGAAGATTTAGGCAGAATTTTTGAAGAAAACAGAAATCCTATAGAAAGCTGGATGAATAAAGCTATAGAAAAAGCAGAAAAAGAATCAAACAATCAATTTATTTTAATACCAAAAAATAAAAACTGAGAGAGAAGAAGGAGAGTATTATTTTGATGACTTTGATCTAGATACATCAAAATTTAATCAAAAACCTATTGACAATAAGTTATTGTTACAGAATTTAATTGATGCTTCAGAAGTGGAAATTATGGAGGGCGGATATATTAATTTTGATGCTGTTAGCCCAGAAAAAACTATTCTAGAAGAATTGAGAAATAAATCAGAAATAGATTATGAAAAAACATCAGAGTTATTATATAAGCTTATAAGTCAAGCTATTAATAAATTCAGAAAAAGAATTTAACAATGAGCAAGTTAAAAATATAGTGATGATGTATAAAAAAAGAATTGGCAACTGAAATATATAATCAAATGCTAAAGCATTTTGTACGCAATGAAGGAATAATAAAAGAAGAAGTATTTGCTGAAAAACCTATTAATTATCAATCTAACTATACATATAATATAAAAAAGAAAATCTATTTGATAATTATGATTCTGATAGAGATGGAAGAATAACTTCAAATATTATTTGATGGGATAAAAAGAGGTGTGTTTGATACCGCTAAGTTTGATAGTGTGCCTGAATTACAACTTGCAAAAAAATAGTAGAAAGAGAAACTAATTTCGTAGAAAAATGGTTAAGACCATCACCTATAGACTTTAATATAACATATAATGATGGAAAGAGTTATGAACCTGATTTTTGTAATAGAAACTGCAAAAATTATTTATTTAGTCGAAGTAAAAGGTGATGATAAGCTAAATGATCCAGATGTACTTGCTAAAAAACAGAAATCTATAGAATATTGTAAATTGGTTTCTAAATGGGCAGAAGAAACTGGAAATAAAAAATGGATACATATATTTATACCTGCAAGCAAAATATCATCAATATCAACATTCAAATATTTGTCAGAATATTATGCTGTAGAATAAAGAATTAATACAATTTTATAGAATTCCAAAATTTTAAATAAAGGGAACAAGCTATGATTTTAAAATCAAATAAAGAATTAAAACAAAAGGATTTTAAAAATGAAAAAAATTACAAAATTTTTTTCGAAAATAACATTGAAACAATATTAGGATATAAATTTATAGATACAGAATTTGTAGTAGGTGATTTTAGAATTGATTCTTTAGCTTTTGATGAAGAATCTAAATCATTTAGAATAATTGAATATAAAAAAAATGTTAAAAATCATTCTTTAGTTGACCAAGGTTATACATATTTAAAATTGATGCTAGAGAGAAAAGCAGACTTTGTTCTTCAATACAACATAAAGACTAATTCATCGCTAACTACTCAAAATATAGATTGGAGCCAATCAAGAATTATATTTGTTTCACCAATATATACAGCATATCAATTAAATGCTACAGATTTTAAAAATATACCAGTAGATTTAGTTAAAGTAACGAGATATGAAGATGATATTATCGAAATTGATTTTATAAAAAAAGACAAGTAATGTTAAAGTGCAAGATATTCAAATGGAATCTATACAAAACGATGTTAATAAAGAAATAATTGTATATACTGAGGAAGATCATTTATCTAAAGTTTCGGACGATATAAAAAAGAGTATATGAAGAATTGAAAACTAGAATATTAGGATTAGATGATATAGATGTGGAAGCAAAAAAACTATATATAGCATTTAAAGGCTCAAGAAATATTACTGATATAGAATTCCATAAAAATAAACTAAAAGTTTATATAAATATGAAAAAAAGGTACTTTAAATGATCCATTAAAAATAACAAGGGACATAAGTAATACAGGACATTGGGGTAATGGAGACTATTGTATTATAATAAATAGTGAAGATGAAATAGACAATATTATTCCTTTAATAAAACAGTCTGTAAAATTAAATAAAAAATAGACAAAAAAAGAAAAGCAAAATGATAGTAATTAAAAATTACAAAATTATTTTGCTTTTTAAGTATTTAAGGAGGAATTATTATGAAGATAAATAAAGATGAACCATTACCTAGACATACAGAATATGATTGGGAAGAATGTTATGCAAAGGTTGTATTAGAGAACTTACTTAAAGAGGAATTTTATGATTTGAATATAATTGATAAACCGGACTTGCAAAATGAAGAGCTAAATGTGGGAATCGAATGTACAGTATCAATAAATATAGAATCTATGGAAGCAGAATATTTATATTCTGAGCTTACATATGGAAAATCAAAGAATCCAGATAAGTGTAAGGAAAGAATAAAAAGAAATTAGGGGTAATATCACAGAATATTCAATGTTTGAATCTAGAACAGTATCTTTAAACAGTATATTAGGTGCAGTTAGAACTAAGCTAAAAAAATTAAATGGAAATGGATATAAAATTTTTGAAAAAATTATTTGTTCATAAGAGATTGTATTTATATACCTAATCAACAAATTCAGGGCTTACAATATTTAATAAGGATGATTCAAAGTAAATATTCAATCGAATTTGACAAAATATATATTTTATTAAACAGTAAATTGATAGAATTAAATATGATAGATTATACAAATAAATGTATAGAATTTGATAGTAATACACAATATGAGTTGGCTGAAAAAGCACGAAATATAGTTGTAGAAAAAGAAGAGAAAGTGAAGGAAAAAAATGATAAATAATACTCAAGATATAGATAGAACAATTACAACAAAATTTATAGAACCATTAGAGAAAAGTTGTAAAAATAGTGTGAAAAGACTAAAAACAGCTAAAGTAAAACACATTGAGAGCATAAGATTGATAAACCAAGCATACAAAACAATAAAAAAAATTCTGAAAAGAATTTAAATAAGTATAACTTTGTGGATTCATATACTCTGCTTAGAGCTTCATTAGAATATATCGTGATGTCATATATGATAGAAGTAGAAGAAAAAAACATATAATGAATTTCTAATTTTATCCAATAATGATATTCAATTAAAAAGAAAATTTACAGTACCCAATACTTTACTAAAAAAGTTTGGAAAAAAGGTTAAATAAAATATCAAACAATTTTATTTACAGATACAACAGTAAAACAAAGAGAAAAAAAATAATGGTTGATTTATATGATATATTGTGTAAATATACCCATGCTAGTATTGTTGTAAGTACATTCAATGAAATAGAAGATAAAAATGAACGAAAAGTAGTAAAACTGATTTTAAGTTATAATTTGTATCTTATTAAATTGATATTATTAGATTGTTTAAAATTCTTTAATAATGATGATAAAGAATATATAGATGAGAAAACTATAGGGTTATCTTTATTTTTAAGTATAATAAAACTAGTAAATTTAATTCAAGCTAATAATATTAAATTTGATAAAATAAAACAATTTTTTATTATGATACTATAAATAGTGAATTTTATACGTATTATAAAAGAAGGGTTAGAAAAAATTAAGAAAAAGAAATATCTGAAAGTATAGTAGAATTTAAGGGAAAGGAGAATAAGATAAATCAAATATTTGAGGAATTTATGAAATTTTAAAAAAAGATTCTATTATGGAAAAAGATAGAATAGTATATGCGATAAAACTTTCTTTTTGGAAATAATATGATATAATATATTATATAGAAAAAAGGAGAGTTTTTATTATGTTAGGAGAAAAAATAAAGAAATATAGAGAAGAAAAAAGAAAATTACTCAAGTTGAAGTGGCAGAAATATTAGGAGTAAAGCCAGCTACAATATCTAAATATGAGGCAGGAGCTTTAGAACCCAATATTGAATCATTAAAAAGTTAGCTGAATTATTTGAAGTTTCAGTTGATGAATTATTAAAAGAAGATGAATTTGATTTTTTCTAAAATAAATGTATTAGAAGTTTTAAGAGAGCAAGAAGAAATGCAGCTAAAAGGAAATTTATATCATAATACACAAATAATTTTTGCATATAACACTAATCACATTGAAGGAAGCAAACTAACAGAAGACCAAACAAGATATATTTATGAAACAAATACTTTATTAACAGAAAAAGAATCAATTACAAATTTAGATGATATTATTGAAACTGCTAATCATTTTAAATTAGTTGATTATATGTTAGATGTAGCTGATAAAGAATTAACAGAAGAAATGATTAAAGAATTTCATAAAATATTGAAAGAAGGGACGTCAGATAGTAGAAAAGATTGGTTTAATGTTGGGGAATATAAGAAGTTAGCAAATGAAGCAGGAAATATGAAAACATCATTACCTAAAAAATGTACAAAAAGACATGGTAAAATTAATGCAATGGTATAATTCATTAGAAAAAATAACAATAGAAAATATAATAGAATTTCATTATAGGTTTGAATGTATTCATCCATTTCAAGATGGAAATGGTAGAGTTGGTAGAATAATAGTTTTTAAAGAGTGTTTAAAAAAAAATAATATAGTACCATTTATTATTTTAGATAAAGATAAATTATTTTATTATAGAGGAATAAAAGAATATAAAAAAATGAAAAAGGTTATTTAATAGATACCTGTTTAAACGCACAGGACCAATATAAAAGAGATGATTAAAATATTATTTAAATTAAAATATTATAATTGAGGAATATATGGAATTAAAATCTGACATTGGTGCTAAATCTGCTTGGAAAGGTTTTTCATCTCAAACATTATATATAGCATATAGACTAATGATTTTAGAAGATGAAATGGATATGTATCCGGAAACAGTTGAAGATTTAATGATAAAAAAAAAAAATGAGAAAATAAAAGAGTTAATTCAAATTAAAAATTTAAGTAAAAAATTAAGCTTATCTGATTTAAAACCACAAGAAGAAGACTCCTTTTTTTTAAAAGAGTATTAAAATATAAAGAAGAAAAAATGTAATAATAAAAAGTTATATCTTTTGGAGATATAGGAGAAGAATTTCAAGGTGTAATAAAGCGTAATCAAAAAAGATATAGACAATTTTAAAGCAAAAGATGTTGAGTTATGGCTATACATTAGAAGATGTTGATTGGATATTAAAAAATCTATCAATAGAAAAAAAAAAATGAAAAAATGTCTTGAAAAAAAGAAATTTATAGTAAATTAAGAGAGAATTTTAAAACATCTATTGAATCCAATATTATTTTTAATAATTTAATTAATTATATTAGTAAACTGTCTAGATATACAGAAATGACTAATAGAAAAATTTGGAATATTGAAGTAGATAGAGTAATTAATGACATAATGAGTATAAAAGGTATGTATAATCAATATGGCAGAACAATAGTTAATCTAAGGGAGTATAAAAGTCAAAAAAAAATATGAGCAATTAGAGAAAGAATATAGAATGGGAATTGATGCTAGACCTGATCATATTAGAAATAATCTGGATATTTATAGGAAAAAATGGATGAACAAAATAAAATATGCATTTAAAGAAAAAAAATGTAGTTATAATAAGAGGAGCCTCTGGACAAGGAAAGTCAACATTAGCCTATAGATATTTGTTAGATAATTATAGTGAAGACTTTATATTCGTTGTAGAACATATTACTGATTCAAAACAAGCAGAGGATATTGTATTAGCACTTAATGGGCTATTCAATTCTGAAAGTGGAGATACAATAATTTATATTGATGTTTCTCCATATGATACTAATTGGAAATGGATATTAGAACAGATAGATAAAAAGAGGGATAAATTTAAAAAATATTGATAACTATTCGAGAAGAAGATTATAGGAGAACTGATTTTAGTTATGGAGGTCTCAAACTACAAGAGATAGAACTTAAATTAGAAGAAGATGAAGCAAAAAGAAATATATAATTTATATGAAGGTTCAGAAAAATATTTGAATTTTGAAGATGCATGGAATAGCTTTAGAAAAGAAGGACCTTTTTATGGAATTTATGTATTTATTAAAAGAAAAGCAAACATTAACTGAAAGATTAAATACGCAAGTAGATAATATTATTGAGAAAGAAAATGATTCAGATGAATGGTTGAAATTTTATTAATAGTTTCTTATGCAGGAAAAGAAAATTTTCGTATAGATTTAAAAAAGATAAGCGATGTAATTAAATCAAAAAGTATGGGCAAAATGTTAAAAAATCTAGAAGATGAATATTTAATTAGAATTAAAAAATAATTCGAATTATATTATATCAACACATGCAGTAAGAGCAACGATATTAGTAAATATAATAAAGACTAAGCTATATTATGATGAAAATAATTTAATAATTGATGTCTTAAAATGTACTAAAGATTACTGTCCTATATTATTAATAGAGTATTTATATAAAAAATGTTGAGAAGTCAGAGTTATTAATCAGTACTATAAAAAAAGAGAAAAAAGATTATGATTGGTCTACTTTATGCAACTATAATTAATAGCTTACTTTGGTTAGATACATTTGTACTATATAATAAAAAAATCACAAGACATTGAATTAGGAAATAAATATTCAAATGACAAATTTATAGCACTTTTTGTACAAGATTGTACAGGATATTTAAATGTTAATAGAAAAGAAATTTTCGAACTATATGAAAAAAAATTTAACTTTGAGGCGGTACAATCAATTAAAAAAAAATTAAATTAGAAGAATTTAAAATAGATTATTATTACACTGACTTGTTTATTAAAGATATTGGAGATAATATTGAAAATAAGAATGTATATAGAGAAGATGATTTATCAAATGTTGGTTATGTATTATTCTGGATGGCAAATAGAAATGTTTTTATAAGTAATTTAAAAATAATCCAATTAGATTATTCAAAAAATAGATGAATTACTAGATTTTATGGTTGGACTGCAACTACAGGATTTAGAAGATGAATATAATAGAATTTTAGAGAATATAAAAAAAAAATTATTAAAAAGATATAATATTGTTTGATGGAAAATGATCAGAAAGAAGTATCAGTTAAATTTATAAATAAATTAGATGATAAGCATGATAGCAACTTTTATGATAGAACTATGGATGTTGTATATTGTATTAGAAGGTTATATTTTAAAAAAACAAATGTATAATGTAAAAATGATAGGTACAAGAATAATAGACGGGTTAGTGATTCCAGATACCAATAAAACAATGCAAGCAGATAAATTAATTATTTCTTGGATAACAAATATTAATCGACAACTATTGGATCTAGATGAATATAAAAAAGTGTAAGGATGATTGGAAAGCATATAAGATGGCAATGAATGAAACTAATAATTTATTATTGGAATTTTTTAAAAAAATATAATACAGCTTTAGACTACTTTTATAGAAAAACTAACATTTCAAAATTAGCAGATGAAGAATTGAATAATTTATTTAGAATATACTTATAAAGAGTAAAAATATGTATAAAAAAGCACCTAAATGTACTGTTAATAAATATGGTATGAGTAACGAATTAAAATCTTTTAGTATCAGAGAAAAAAAAAATGAAAATATATACGAAAGAAATAAAGAATTTTATAGAAAAAGAGAAACAAGAATAGAAAAGTTATTTTTTGATTATATTAGTGATTTTCAGAATTTTTTTAATCAAAAAAAATTTGTAGTAATATCTAAAAATAAAAAAACATAAAAATGAAAATATTAATTTATCAACATTTAATTTAAATCAGCTTTTTAAAAGATTTCTTAAAGTATAATTGCGAATATAAAAGAATGTTCGAAGAAAATAACATAAATGAAGAACTTTATAAAGAATTAAGGACACTAGCATTATTTTGGGAAAAACTTTGCTAAGGATGAGTTTAGAAACAACAAAAGTAAATTATATGAGATAAAACTATTGCAAAAAAATAAAGATGAAGAGTTTTCTAGTTATATATCTAAAAATTTAAACAAAAACAAAATTATACTAAATAATAAAACTTATTTTGCTGTAGATATATTTAAAATAGATCAATTTTTGAATAATTTATATGAGAATTATAAAAAAACATTTAATGATATAGCAAATTTATATAATAATTTTTTATTAGAAGAATATCAAAGTCAAAAAAATGGTGAAATAAATATAATATACATGGTGGATAATAAATTAACAAAGATAGGTTCAAACTATAAAACTTAAAAGTATCTCATATAGTAAAAATATAGAAGATTTAATTAAACTTCAGAAACCAGAGAATTATTACAATTTAATTATACCAGAAGAGCGATTTGTTAACGAAGATTCATTTATGTATAATGCAGTTATAAATATTGGAAAAATTGAAGGAATAAAATTAATTTACAATTATATTATTTCTGTAAATGAAGAATTAACTGATTCAGAAGGAATATTAGATGAAACATATAAAAAATTGGTGTGAAGAAACAAGTAGAATTTTTTGAGGAAGAAATAAATGGAATAATAAAGTGTTGTGATATAACTTTTAGAAAAAATAAATAAAAAATCCAGACTATATTCAATTTACAGACAAATATAAAGAATGTTTAGTTAATTATAGGACAATGTCAAAAAAGAAGTTGTTAAACAAAAAAAGATATTTCTAATTTTTTAAGTGTAGATGACTTAAAGACACAATTTATTGAACTATTAGGTACTGTTGAGTTATAAAAATAAAGTATAAAGTTTTTTCAACATAATTATAAAAAAATATATAATAAATATATTATAATTCCTATTTTTAACAATTTGAAAAAAAATATTTAAAATCCAAAGTTTTTTTCAATGTTTTGAAAAAACTTTTGGATTAATTTTAGCTATTTATCAATACAACCAATAATCAACTGCACTCCATCAACAAAACCATTCCTATAATACAATAGAAAATATAATCCATAAAATTCTCATCAAGAAGATTAAGTTGCTTCTTAACATACTTTTTATTCTGCTCTGGAACATTCTTCAAAATCCTCTCAGAAATCTCATCAAAATAAACAAAATGCTTTTTATCCTCATCACAAGTCAAAGAACATAAATCATCCTCTCTAAATTTTAACCAATCTTTTAAAATATCATCATTAACTTCTCTTAAATTATTCATAATCTAAATCCTCCTAAAAATTAAAATTTTTCTTAATAAAAATATCCCTTACAAGATCCAATTTTGTGAGAGAACAAACGTACTAAACCCATTGGGTAAAAATTGGGTAAAATCTTCTCCAAAAACACCCTAAAAATGCACAAATGTTCTGTACACACAAAACTCTTGCAAATACTGAAATACCAACAAAAACTCTAATTTTCACAAAACTACAAAAACCGGTCAAACCTCGCTCATAACCCGAAGGTCGTAAGTTCGAGTCTTACCCCCGCAACCAGATTTATCAAAGGGATTCAAAGTTCCTTGATTTTTTTATTTTTGAGAAAAACGGCGGAAAAACGGCGGAAATTTTGAAAGTATATTAGCAAAATCTAAAAAAGCGTGATATAATAAGAAAAAACAATAATGGAGATGAAAAGCAATGTATTTAAATAATAAAGAAATAATAGAAGTGCTAGAGGAGTATATTAATAATCCAAAGAAGCAATATGCTATTCTAATAGATGGTGAATGGGGGTGTGGAAAAAACACACTTTATTAAAAATGAATATATAAAAAAAGAAGATGCTAATAAAGTATACATATCTTTGTATGGAGTAAAAAAGTAAGGAAGAAATAAATAAGAAAATATATTATGCTATTATAGATAAAAAAATAAAGATTAATAAAAAAGTAAAAAAATTAGGAGAAGAAACTGGAAAAATCGCAGAAATAACGATAGAAAACATTTTCAATATTAAATTAGGAGGAATCAAAAACATTGATATTAGTGGTATTGTATCTTTATTTAATGATATAAAAAAATATGTATTGATATTTGATGATCTAGAAAGATGCGATATATCTATTAATGAAGTGTTAGGGTACATAAATGAGTATGTAGAACATAAAAAAATGTAAAAGTTATTATAATAGCAAATGAAAATGAAATAAACAAATTGAATTTTGATACAAATTACGAATTGAAGGTTATGTCGTGCTTAAATAATAATTTAGATTTTAAAGAAGACAATAAAACAAAAAATCAAGCTATGTCAAGCGATAATAATAAAATTACATTAGATAAATTAAAAAAATAGGATTGAATATCTATATGAAGAAAAAATAAAAAGTATAAAGCTATTAAAGAAAAAATTAATAGGATTTACAATTAAATATGAACCAGATTTATCAATAGTATATGATCAACTTATTGTTGAATATAAAGATAAAAATACTAATTTATATAAATTTTTTACAAGATTATAAAAAAGTTTTTATAAATATTATGGAAGTAAATCAATGTAAAAAATATAAGGACGGTAGTATATATATTAGACATATTTGAAACTTTATATAATAAAGTAAAGGAAATTGAAGATACGGACAGAATATTAGGATTAGTATATAGAAATACAATTTTTTTGTGCAATAGGATTAAAAAGTGGTATAAGAGTTGAAAAGATATTAGATGGTTGTATGTGTAATGTAGCTGTATCGTTATATGATGATAAAAGTTATAATTTTAAAAAGTTATTTTACAGCATTTGATTTTGTAAACGATTTTATTATTACAGGAAAATTAGATGAAAAGTAAAATTTCTAAAAGCATTAAATATTATAAAGAATTAAAATTTGATGATTTAGATAAGGATGATCCTTTTTATAAATTACAGAATTATTGGGTCTTGGATGATGATAGTATAAAACAAGCATTAGATAGAATAAATGAAAATGTAAAAAAGGACAATACAATTATAGATTATTTCCTAAAATATTATATTATTTATCACGTATTGAAAATCTAAATTTTCAAGTTGATCTAATTAATGAAATAATTAATGGAATGAAAAAATCAATTAGAAAGGCAAAAAATAGAATACCTTGATTTTCATGAGTTTATTGATAGTAAAAAAATCGCTAATATATATTACAAGCATGTTGAAGATATTAAAGAAAAAAATAAATGCAACTAATGTTATTGAAAATAAAAAAGACGATAGAGAAGGTATTTGAATCTAAAGATTGGGGAATAGAATTATATGAATTCGTTAAGGATAACAGACAACAGTATTTAAATAAAAAGGGATTTTATGAAAGAATTAAATGTTGAAACAATAATTGCTAAAATAAAAAGAAAGTGATAGCAATAATATATATTATTTTAAATATTGCTTAGATGCAATATACAATTTTTCAAATCTTAGTGAATATTATTCGGCAGATAAAGAAAATATAGAAAAATTAATAAAGGAACTTGACGACATGGATAAAAACATCGTTTGGCATTACTAAAATTGAAATTATTGAATATATGAATAATGTTTTAAGAAAAATTCAAACTAAACTGCAAGAATAAAAAAATAGACGGGATCAGAATAATGTATCTCGTCTTTCTTATTGTACTTTTTCAAAAACATCACTAATAGAATTTGCTGCTTGTTTAAATTCATCTTCAAAGAAAGGAAAATAATAAGTATCAGTAACCTGTACACTTGAATGGCCAACTTTTCTACTGATCACTTGTGCTTGAAATCCTCTTGCAATCATATGTGAAATACCTGTATGCCTTAGACCGGGAAAAGTAAGATGTTTTAAATTGTATTTTTTTATGATTTTTTCGAATATTTTAGTGGGAGTATCAGGATGAATATTTCCGTCAAAATCTGTTGTAAAAAACTCTATTAGTTTTAATCCATTTTGAACCAAGTTTTAATTGTTTTTCAAGTTGTTCTTTTTTATATCTTTTTAGTAGCTCAATAGTGTATGGATTAATATAATTGATTCTGTCACTATTAACAGATTTTGTCTCTTTTTCATAAATACGTCTGTCAATATATTGAGTTGTTTTATTAATAATGATTTTGCCTGTTTCTAAATCAACATCTTCCCAGGTTAAACCAGTAAGTTCTCCACGTCTGCAAGAAAGATCAAGAGCAAGAGTAACAATTGCTTGATATTTTAAAGGTTCATTAGAAAGACATTCAAGAAGTTTTGTAATTTCTTCAGCTGAATAATAACTAATATTGGCTCTAGCTCTTTTAGGCTTTTCAATTCTTACATTTGGATTATTTGAAATATAATCCCATTTTTACAGCAACCTGCAACATATTATTTATTAATGCATAATAAGCTTGAATTGTAGTAGGACTATATGGTTTTCCTCTTTTTATTTATATGCTTATCTCTTAAATAGCTATAGAATTTATCAAGAATTTTTGTATTTATATTTTTTAGTTTTATATATCCAATATGTTCATTAATTATTTTTACTCTATCACTATATGTTTTATATGTTTTAGGGGATAGAATAGGCTTTTGATAGGCCAAATACTCCTCGCTGAATATTTCAAAATTAATGTTTTGCTTTTCTGGAAAGTTTCCAGTTTCAAATTCTATTTTTAATTTTGCTTCTCTAAGAAGCGCATCTTTTTACCTCCATAAAAAGTTTCAAAATGTCTTTTTTCTTGTTCCATCAGCCATGTAAGCTATTGGAATTTCAATTTGATAAACTTGATTTCTTTTTATTTCTCGTACACTCATTTGATTTTTTGCCGTCCTTCCTTAGCTGCTTAATATGTTTTTGATATTCAGAAGGAATAGCAATTTTCTCATTTCTCACAGAAATATAGTGTAAATAGTCTCTAATACATTCAGTTATTTTGTATTCACAGAATTGTAAATCATCATGTGTAAATAGATATGATTCAGCACCAATTTCTGTGATTTCATTTAGAATGTTGAATAATTCATCATCCAATTCTAATTTCTTTTTTTGTTAAAGAGTTTTTTTATTAGAAGTAGGCTTATAAGAACTACAATATTTCTTTAATTTAGATAAATAGGAATTAAGCTCATTATATGAGTTATTATCTAATTTAGATGATGTATCTCCATGTGTTACGCATTTTTTATAGGTTAAAATATTGCTATCTAATAATTCAAATAAAAATTCTAAATCCTTTTTGTTATTATTCAAGCAATTTACAATATATGGAGCTAATTCTAATAAACCAGAAAAAATATTGAGTACATTGCAATAAATCGTTTAATACATAATAATCGGTAATGTATGATACGAATAAAGATAAAAACTATCAAAGCTAGAAAGCCATCTATCAAAAGTGATAGGAGATTCTTTATCGATTAAGTTGTCTCCAGAAAATGTTTTATGGTTTTGTAGGCTTATTATTTGTTGAATAGATTTATCTGAAAGGTTTAATTTTTTTCCGATATTAACAGATTCGACAGTTTTGTTTTGACAATTTTCATCTAATAAGTATTCATAAGTTACTCCGAAATAGTCTTTCAGCATTTTAAGTTGAACGGTATTAGGAAGTCGATCCAATTCTGGATTTTCATAATTTCTTATAGCTTGTGCAGATAGCCCAGTATCTTTTATAAGCTTATCTTGAGTAATACCTTTTTTCTTCTCTTAATAATTTTAATTTTTCATATAATTTCAAATTCAAATACCTCCGTGTTTATTTTTTAATTTAAAAAATTAAATATACATCTTTGTGTGAAAGCATTGACATCAGTATAGTCCTATGTTTAAATCTAATTACAAACAAAAGTGTTCTAAACAATTACATTATATACTTTTGTACAAAAGTCAAGTTATTGATGAGGATTGGAGGTGAAAACACGATTTTATTAATAAAAAGAATAAAAAAGAAAGGAGATAAAAGAATGAATGAAGTTTTTACAGTAAAGGAAGTAGCAGAATATTTACATTGTAGTTAATCTACAATCAGAAAGCTACTAAAGAATAATCAAATTCCAAGCTTTAGAGTTGCATATAGAGTATTCTTCAAAAAAAAAGTCTTATCGATCTATGGATTAATAATCAGTGCTTTAGAAATTGTGAGGTAATGAAAGATGAGTAAAAAAATAGAGAATAGAATGTATTTTATAAATGAGCACGAATACATTAAATTCCCTTTTTCAAGTTATTTATTTAACTATAAGCATAATAACACAGAACTACTAAAAAATCAACTTATATGCCTAAATCCATCAAAATATATTGGAGGATGTTATGAGCAAATATAGAAGTGATTCATTTTATTTTCTGAAATTATTTGATTCGTTTTTAAATGGTGACACAATGAGGTGGATTGAGAAACAGAAAGATGGAGCAAAAATGGTATTAACTTTTTTAAGGTTAATGATGATTGCAAAAAAATAGAAATGGAAAACTTGTAAGAATGATAGGAAAAATGGAGGAACCATATACTACTGAAGAAATTGCAATAGAAACATTTCAAGAGGTTGATTTTATAGAAAAAGCATTGGCTATTTTTGAAAAAGCAGATTTAATAGAAAAAAAGGAAAAACAGTTACTATGTTCCTAAAGCATTGGAATATACAAATCAAACAACTGTTTGAACTGTAAAAAAAAACAACAGTATAGAAAAAGAAAAGCAGACAAAGAGGCGGACAATTGTCTAACAGATATAGAAGAAGAAATAGATTTAGAAAAAGAAAATAGAAATAAGAAAAAAGAGAAAGAAAAAGAATATATATTAGAAGAAGATCCTGACCTTCATTATAATGAAATAATTTTTACTTAAATAGAATAATAGGTTCTAATTATAATGAAAATTCAAAAACTATTAGACAACTTATAACTAAACAGATTAACGAAGGATACACAGAACAAGATTTTATTAATGTTATAAATAAAAAGTATAAGGAATGGAGAGATACAGAATATGAAAAGTATTTAAGACCAGAAACATTATTTGGAGATAAATTTGAATGGTATGTAAATCAAAAAGAAGAAACATATTAAATAAAACATAGAAGAATATATTTAATAAAAATTTAGAATTGCTAAAGATGGTAGGAAAGGAAAAATAACAATCCCCCACCATCAAAGGTCAATTCTTTATATTTTTTTGTCCACCCATAGCCCACCTACATTCACACAAAAAAAGTAAATTTTTACGTGAGTTTTTTTGGAAAAGGTTGGTCAACCATTGGTATACCAAGCGACAACCATTTGTATACAATTTGTATACAGTTTGGATACACAGATAAGGATAGGTAAGGATAGATTAGTAAAGTATAGTTTAATATAAAATATATTGTTGAAAAACTTTTGAAATATTCAAGAAAATCTTGAATAAAAAAAGATAAAATGATAGAATATTTTTTTGTAATAAAAAATCGTTTTATGGAGGAATAATTTATGCAAGTAAATTATGATAAACTATGGAAATTGATGATAGACAAGAAGATTAATAAGACTCACTTAAGTGAGAAAGCAGGGATAACTACAAATGAAATGGCTAAGATGGGTAAGAACGAAATGGTAAAGATGGAAACATTAGTCAGGATTTGTAAAGTTCTAGATTGTACATTAGATGACATTGTAGAGATGAAATAAAAATAGGAGGAAACTATGGAGAATGTAAAACCATTTGTAAAATGGGCAGGTGGAAAAAAGGTGGTTTAATATTTCAATTAAAAAACTTTTATCCATTTGAACTTGAAAATGGAAAAATAGATAAATATGTAGAACCATTTGTTGGTGGTGGAGCTGTTTTAATAAATATTTTACAACAATATGATGTTAAAAAGAGGCATATGCATTTGATATAAATAGAGATTTAATAAACTGTTATAATACTATCAAAGAAAGTGTTGAAGATTTAATAAAAGAATTAGAAATAAAAGAAAAAAGATTTTTTGAAATTAGAGAGTGAAGATAGACAGAAATTTTTTCTATGATATTAGAAAAGAATATAATTCTTATAAATTAGAGGAAAATCATAATATAAAAAAGAGCATCAGAATTTATATTTTTAAATAGGACATGTTTTAATGGATTATATAGAGTTAATAAAAAATGGAGAATTTAATGTGCCATGTGGTAAATATAAAAATCCAACAATATGTGATGCAAAAAATCTAAGAAACTTATCAAAATTAATACAAAATGTTAGATTTGAATATGGGGATTATAGAAAGAGCAGTGAATATATTGATGAAAAAAAAACTTTTGTTTATTTTGATCCACCATATAGACCATTATCAATAACCTCTGGATTTACATCATACACTAAAGAAGATTTCAATGATGAAAATCAAAAGGATCTAGCTAAGTATTTCAAAGAGCTAGATTCAAAGAATGCCAAATTAATGTTGTCAAATTCGAATCCTAAAAAATACTAATAAAGAGGACAATTTCTTTGAGGACATATATAAGGGATTTAATATAAATGAGATTTCTGCCAAAAAGGATGATTAATGCAAATGCAAAAGGAAGAGGAGAAATTTCTGAATTACTAATTACTAATTATGAGGAGATGAATGAATGTATCCAGGAAAATTCTATTTTGAAGAAAGTGGCTTTAAATTAATAGAAAATGACACTTTTGCAACACTAAAAAGAATTGGATGAAAAAAAGCTTTGATATGATTTTTGCGGATCCTCCATATTTTTTATCAAATGATGGAATTACATGTAGTGCAGGGGAAATGGTTAGTGTAAATAAGGGAACATGGGATAAAGCATTAAGCATAAAAGATAAACATGAATTTAATAAGAAATGGATTCATGAATGTTATAGAGTATTAAAAGATGAAGGAACAATATGGATTAGTGGAACACTCCATAATATATATTCAATAGGAATGGCACTGGAAGAGGAAGGGTTTAAAATAATAAATAATATAACATGGCAAAAAACAAATCCTCCGCCTAATTTGGCTTGTAAAACGTTTACACATTCGACAGAAACAATATTATGGGCTAGAAAAAAGATTTACCAAAGAAAAAGTACAAATTTAATTATGAATTAATGAAAGAATTGAATAACAATAAACAAATGAAAGACGTATGGACAACAAGTCTTACAAAACCATCAGAGAAAAAACAAGGAAAACATCCTACCCAGAAACCATTAGAAATATTAGACAGGATAATATTAGCATCTACAGATGAAAATGATTTGATTTTTAGATCCGTTTTGTGGGAGTGGTACAACAGGAATTGCAGCTAACAAATTAAATAGATATTTTGTGGGGATTGATAATTCAGCAGAATATCTGGATTTGTCCATCAGGAGATTTAAAAGAAATTAATAATAAAAAATAAAGGAGAGATTAGTATGAAATCTTATTATTTAGAATTGAATATTGATGAAATTGAATTGGATATGGAGAATCCAAGAATTGCTAAATTTATTGAAATGTACGATAAAAAGACTTTAAATAGTGAACAAATAGCATTGGCATTAGGTAGTGGCGTTCAAGAATCAAACAATCAGACTAATTATTCAAGCTTATATAATTCTATTAAGACAAATAAAGGAATAATACATCCTATAATAGTAAGTCACCATGAAGATGGAAGATATATAGTAATAGAAGGAAATACAAGAGTACAGATTTATAAAAATTTAAAGAAAATAAGGTTGACGGGAATTGGGATACAATACCTGCAATTGTGTATGAAAATTTGGGTGAGAGTGAAATCCATGCTATAAGGTTGCAATCTCATTTAGTCGGGCCAAGAGAATGGGATCCATATTCAAAAAGCAAAATATTTAAATTACTTAAGCAATGAAAGAAAATTTACCAATGAGTCAGGTTATAGATTTTTTGCGGCGGAAAGAAATCAGAAATTATTAAATTAATTAATGCATATAAAGATATGGAAAAAATATTATAGACCATTATTAGATGCAGATGATGAATTTGATCAAAGAGATTTTTCTAAATTTTTAGAATTGCAGAATGGAAACATTAAAGAGGCACTATTAGCTAAATTTACATTAAGTGATTTTGCAAAATGGGTAATTGATGGAAATGTTGACATGGCAATTAATGTTCGTAGATTACCAGAAATTCTAAAGAATGAAGAAGCAACAAATATATTGTTAAAAAAGCAACATAAAAACTGCATTAGAAAAGGTAATTATAGATAAACCTGAATATAAAGATATAAGTGGAGTATCAATTGAGCAACTTTGTACAGAGTTAGTAAAAAAAGAATGAACGATATGCCTTTTCAAGAGTACATTTCTATTAGAAATGGAAGTAATCCAATAAAAAAAAGTCTAATTGATTTACGTGGAAATATAGATATTTTTTTGTGGAGGATATAAATAAAGAATAATGGAATCAATAGTTCATCATAATTTAGTAAAAAAAAAAATATATGAATATGTTTCAAGCCAATCAGTTATAAAAAAAAAAAAATCTGTAATTGAAAGTGACATATTTGAGGTAGAAGGAAATGTTACAAGGATGCAAGAAGGATATGTACCAGATTTATATTATAAATATAATGATTTGATAATTATTGGAGAAGCAAAAACCGAAAATGATCTAGAAAGAGTACATAGTATTAACCAATTTGAATCTTATATTAACCATTTAGAAAACTATTCAAAAAATAGGTTATAAGTCTATATTAATTGTTTCTGTACCATGGCAAGCTTCAATTTCTGCATATAGAATAATAAAACGAATTATTAAGGAAAAAAAATATTAAGCTTATTATAATGAATGAATTGGGGGTGTATAAAGAATATGAAAAAAATAATATTACAGAATGAACCTAATTATGAATCAAAATTAAATTCTTTTTTACACACCAAGAACAAGCTGTGGAATTTGCTAAGGATTTAGATTATGCAGCAATTTTCCATGAACAAGGATTAGAAAAACTAAAATAGCATTAGATATAGCATTATATTGGTTATCAAAGAAAGATATTGATACAGTTCTTATTGTAACCAAAAAAAGGTTTGGTTAAGAATTGGCAAGAAGAAACGAAAGTGCATTCATATTTACATCCTAAAGTTTTAAATAATAATAGAAATAGTAATTTCTATGTTTTTAATAGTGCGACAAGATTAATAATTACAAATTTTGAAACTATTTCTTTAGAAAAATCAAGATTTAAATTATTCTTAAAAATCAAGAAATGTAGGTGTTATTATAGATGAATCAGCTAAACTAAAAAATCCAGATTCGAAATTAGTACAAGATTTTTTTTGAACTTTCACCGATGTTTTTAAGAAAGATTATTATGACAGGAACTCCAGTTGCAAATAGACCATATGATATTTGGGCTCAAATCTATTTTCTTGATAATGGAAACAGTTTAGGAAAAAAGATTTTAAAAAGAATTTAAAAAAGCGAGCAGATTTATCAAACAAATTATCTGAAGATATAAAGAAAAGACAAGATTTTGAAAGCTTTATCGCAAGCATATTTGAAAAAATAAATGATTTTACTATAAGAGAAACAAAAAATCAGCAAAAACTTTCACTTCCAGATAAATCTTATCATGATATTTGGACAATGTTTACTGAAAAGCAAAAAAGAAATGTATGATGAACTAAAAGAAAAATTGATTATTGAAATAAAAAACGGAAAAAATAAAAAAATTGATGATGCATCGCCAATATTAAAAAGAATATTAAGATTAGAACAAATAACATCAAATCCCAAGATATTAAATGAAGACATTGATTTTATTTCTGGAAAGGAAATAGAATTAAACTCTCTTGTTAAAGAGATTATAAATAGAGAAGAAAAAGTAATAATTTGGACTAATTTATATATACAATGTAGATTATTTTTGCAAGAAATATGAAAAGTATAATGCTGTAAAAAATAAGTGGGAGCATGACAACGGAAGAACGAAACGAATCAGTAAGAAAGTTTAAGACAAAAGATGTTAAAGTATTGATTGCGACACCGCAATCAGCTAAAGAAGGGCTTACACTTACAGTTGCCAATAATGCTATTTTTTATGATAGAGGTTTTAGTTTGGATGACTATTTACAAGCTCAAGATAGAATTCATAGGATATCTCAAACCAAGGAATGCAATATATATAATATAATGATTAGAGGAAGCATAGATGAATGGATACACAAGTTATTATTAAGTAAAGAAAAAGCAGCATCATTGGTTCAAAATGATATATCTTTGAATGAATATGAGGATATTGCAGATTATTCATATGATAAATTAATAAAGAAAATATTAGAGATAGAGGAGTAAAAAGATGGAGAATGTAGTTGAAGATTATTTAGTTATTGGAAAAGAAAAAAGTATCCTGTAAAAAAATGCGAAATTGAACAAAGCAAATTGAAATTTTATCCAGAAAATCCAAGAGTATATTCAGTTCTAAATATAAACAATTATGTGCCAACACAAAAAAAGAAATAGAAGAATTAATGTGTAAAAAAGGATCACGTTAAAAGATTAAAGGAATCAATAAAATCAAATGGTGGATTGATAGATCCAATTATTGTAAGAGATGGAGATTTTGTTGTTTTAGAAGGTAATAGTAGATTGGCAGCGTATAGAATGCTAAGTGCTCAAGATCCAATAAAGTGGTCAAAGATTAAAGCGATGATTTTGCCAAAAGATATTCCTGATTCAGCAGTATTTGCATTAATAGGACAATATCATATTATAGGAAGAAAAGATTGGGAACCTTATGAACAAGCTGGATATTTATCAAGGACACTAAGTAAATCAAATCAAACTCCAGAATTACTTGCAAGCAACTTGGGAATAAGTGTATCAGATATAAAAAAATTATTATTCTGTTTACGAATACATGATTGAAAAGAACGATAATCATCCAAGCAAATGGAGTTATTATGAAGAATTGTTAAAGAATCGTGGCATAAAAAAAGCATTTAATGAAATTCCTGAACTTGAAGATAAAATAATTGATGATATAAAGAATGATAGAATAAAGATGGCTATTGATATTAGAAAGCTTGGAGATATAAGCAAAGTTAATGATAAGTTATCAAAAAAGATTTTGAAAGAGATAGCTAATGGAGAAGAAGATATTTACAGCGGGTTTGACATTGTTGCAAGTTCGGGAAAGATGGATAATAATTATCAAATGATATCAAATTTTAGAAAGAAAATTACAGATGAAAGTTTTGGAAAACGATTATTGAATGATGATAACTTAAAAGATATAGAATTTGAATTGAAAAAGATAGAACGAACAGTATCAGTTTTATTAAAAAAATATAGAAAGGAGAAAAGATGAGTAGAAATTTTTTCAGAATGGCTACTAACATTTACAGATAGTATAGCCGATTATAAATATTACATAGATTTTGAAACAATATATAAAAACGCAGAGAAGTATAAAAGTAGAATTAAATATATTAAATTCATTAATAGGAAGCAGAAGCATAGAAAATGAATTTGAGAATATAGTAAAAAAATATCCAGAAACATTAAAATGTATACCAATATTATTAGCAGTAAGACAATCAGAAATACTTGTCTTAGATGATGAAAAGCAACAAATTTGAGTATAATTTTAAAAAGATGAATTATGATGTCAGTCAATATAGTATATTTATGAAAGAAACAGGTTTATTTAACTTGTTGCAAAATCATTTGGTTAACAATTTATATGACTATGTCTTAGGAGTAGAATGCGGTTTGAATTCCAATGCAAGAAAAAAATCGTGGTGGACATTTAATGGAAGATGCAGTTGAGAAATTTATTCAAAAAAGCAGGATTCAAAAAAAGGCGAAACATATTTCAAGGAAATGTATTTACAAGATATAGAAGAAAAAATGGAAATTAGATATGTCTTTCATTAGTAATCAAAATCAAGCTACAAAGAGATTTGATTTTGTTATAAAAACAGATAAATGTATCTATGGTATAGAAACTAACTTCTATGCTTCAGGTGGGTCTAAATTAAACGAAACAGCAAGAAGTTATAAAATGATAGCAGAAGAAGCAGAAAAAAAGTAGTAGGATTCGAATTTGTTTGGTTTACTGATGGAATGGGATGGATATCTGCTAGAAATAATTTAAAAGAAACTTTTGATAACATGGAACATATATACAATATTGCAGATATGAAAAATGGAATAATGAAAGAAATATTTAAATAAATGTAATTAGAGGTGGAACAATGATTAAAAAAATTAAGTTTTATACATTATAGAAAATTAAAAAATATAGAAATAGATTTTTCGAAAGGCGTAAACATTATTTCAGGAACAAATGGAACATGTAAGACATCAATTTTACATTTGATTAGTAATTCTTTTTCAAAAGAGCCAACAGGAATAAATTGCATGAAATCTATAAGAAGTTTAAACAATTGTACAAATCCAAAGATTGAAACACTTACAAAAGGGGAGAAAATCTATGCTAATCCTGCAATAGGAACTGTTGGAATATTATATAGTGCAGAGTATTATGATGGAGTAAAATTGGATTTTAGAAGAAAAAATGATAAACCATTAGAATTGGAAAAGAAAAGATTCAGAATTATTCCTAAGTATTCTCAAGGAACAAATGAGAAGCTGCCAGTTGCACCTGTTATTTATTTAGGACTATCAAGATTAATGTCTTCAGGGGAAATCGATGACAGCGATTTTACAAAAAAAAAGAGACAGTTTACCAAAAGAATATCATGTTGAAATAGCGGAATTATATAAAGAACTTACTAAACAAGAAATAGATACGAATTCATATAAAACTATGCAATATGAAAAAATAAAAACCAGAGCTGATTTTACAACTACAGAAGAAGGAATTGATTCAAACACTATATCAGATGGACAAGATAATATACATATTATATTAACTGCATTAGTATGCTTAAAATATTATTTTGATGAAACTGGTAAAGAAAGTATTTTATTAATAGATGAAGCTGATTCAACATTACATCCAGATTTACAACTAAAATTACTGAAACTATTTAAAAAGATTTAGTAATAATTATAATATTCAAATTACTTTTACAACTCATAGTTTAGATTTTTTAGAGGAAGGAATAAAAAAAAGAAGAGTATAACGTAATTTATTTAGACGACGATATTGAAAAAAGTGAAGGTATTAAAAGATGATAAATTGGATATATATAATATAAAGACTAGATTGTATTCAAAATCTATGGAGGACATGTTGAGAGATAAATATATACCAGTTTATACTGAAGATAAAGAAGCTAGATTATTTTTAGAAATGATTTTAAATTATTTTTCAGATAAAAAAAGAGGAGTTTTCTAGAATACGTAATTATTTTTATTTAGCAGATTCATATTTAGGATGTGATAATCTATGCAAACTATTTAAAGATAAGGTATGTCAAAAACAATTTTTAAATTGCATAGGAATTGTAGATGGTGATACAAAATTAGATGAAAAAGATATAAATAATAACTTATTGAAATTACCAGGAAATACAAGTGTTGAAAGATTGGTGTTTGACTACTCAAATAAATTATATAAGGAAAATATTGAAGATTTTTGGGATAATGATACTGTATCGGAAATGGGATTTATTAGAGTTTATTATAGAGATCATATAAAAACTGATATTGATGAAATAAACACTAAATTGAGGAGTACAGATAAAAAAAGAAAGAGAATTAAATAAAGCTTGCTTTAATAAAGATAATAATTATAATTTCTTTAAACTTGTTCTTAAATATTGGATTAATAATCCCGAAAATCAAGAAGAACTAGAGTATTTGTATAATGGAATATGCACTTTATATATAAAAACATCAGAAATGAATGGGATAAATAGAAAACTATTAAAAAAAAAATTGATGAAAATACTGGCCAAGTATAATATTTTATGCTATTATTAGTATAAATAAGGAGGAACATATGATAAATACACCATCACCATTAAGATATCCTGGTGGAAAAACAGTACTTTACGAAAAAGTAAAAAATATTATCAAGCAAAATATAAGTGGTAAATGTACTTATATAGAACCTTTTGCGGGTGGATGTGGCTTAGCATTAAAACTATTATTTAATAGTAATGTGGAAAAAAGTAATCATAAATGATTATGATTATGCAATATATTGTATTTGGGATAGTATTTTAAATAATAATGAACAATATGTAGAAAAAATCAATAATATAAATATAGATATAGAAGAATGGAATACACAGCGCTATATATATGAAAATAAACAAAATTATTCTAAAATAGATATAGCAATTGCAACTTTATTCTTAAATAGAACAAATATATCCGGTGTTATAAAGGGTGGACCTATAGGTGGGATTAATCAAAATGGGAAATATAAGATTGATTGTAGATTTAATAAAAAAAGCACTTATCAATAAAATACAAAAAGATATATAGTTATAAGGATAAGATAGAACTGTATAATATGGAAGAAAATGAATTTATTAAAAAAATTATAACAAAAAAGAGAGGAGAATACATTTATTTATTTAGACCCACCATATTTTCAAAAAGGACCTATATTATATAAAAAATTTTTTTTAACAAAGAAAACCATAAAGAATTATCTAATGTTATAAAGGATAATTTAGAAAATTATAACTGGATAGTTACATATGATAATAATGAAATAATTAAGGAAATGTATAATGCTTATAAAATAGAAACTTTTGATTTACCATATTCAGCTGGAAATAATAAAAAAGGTAAAGAAATAATGATATATTCTAATATGTTAAAATACAAAGGCGAGAATTAATCTCGCCTTTTACTATTTCTTAAAACATCCCATAGCTATTTGAGAACCATCCACAAATCCATTCCTATAATATTTCTCATTCCAATAATCGCAATAATCTAAAAAATTATCATCAAGTTTATGTAATTGTTGTCTAACATATTTTTTATTACATTCAGGTACATTTCTTAAAATATTTTTTTTTAGCTATTTCATCAAAAATAAATCCAATGTTTTTTATCTTCATCAGATTTTAAAGCAGAGATATCTTCATCTCTATAAATAAACCAATCTTTTAAAATATCATCATTAACTTCTCTTAAATTTTTCATAATAAAACCTCCAAAACAATTCTTGATTTTATAGAAGATTGCTGCAAAATTTTAGCAAATAAAATTGGGAAAAAATTTTGGGAAGAATTGCTTCCAAAAACATCCTAAAATTGCATAAAAGTTCAACAAACTAAATCTTTTATAAATACCGAAATACCAACAAAAACTCTAATTTTCACAAAACCACAAAAACTGGTCAAACCTCGCTCATAACCCGAAGACCATAACATTAACCCTTACAATGAAACCGAGAAGAAAAAGCAAATCTAAAATCTACTTTTCATAGGCATCGCTCGAAGACGTCTGTCGCCATCCTTATATATTTTTATTGTATACGGTTTTTATTTTTACTAAAGATTTTAAGAAATTTAAATCAATTTTGCAATATAATGACAAAATATGATATAGTATGCTAAACAAAGAAAAGGAAAATTATGGAAACTGAATTATTTAGAGAAAAAAATTGTAAAAAGAATATGTGAAATATAAAAAACCAGAAAAAGAAATCAAATGATGTATGGAGTAAAGAATAGTACATTAAATTTTATGAAGATAATAAAAGATCTTTAAATTCTTTTGTCACTTGATATAAATGAATATTTTGTAGATAACAAAGAGAAAAATTTAATTATTGATAAAAATGACGAGGTTGCAATTAATTTTTTAAACAAACAGATAAATAAATATGAAAGAAGAATAGAAAAGGGTAGGAAAATAATATTTGAGGATACATTGATTGTTGATTAATTAAGTTGCATAAATGAATAATGCTTCTAGTTTTAAAAAATATTCATTTATAAAGGAAAGCAACAAATATGATATTGATGACCAAAAACTAAAGGGAATATTATCTTAGTATCACAGATACAAGGTAATATTCCTCTTTAGACCTTTTTAAGTAACTATTTAAATTTTTCCTATTTGTATACACATAAAAAAATTGTAAAATACCTATAATATATAAACAATAAAACAAAACAACATAATAATATTAAATAAAATGAAAACTATAAGTGTAATTATTTAATAAAACTATAGTTATCTTAAAAAGGTATGGGTTTAAAACTTTATATTTAATTTAATCTGCAAAATAACTTAACAGAACCCGGATTTGACTATAAATTTATTTCAAATTCAATACTATTTAGCTTAGAAATTTCAAAATCAGTATTACGTATTTTTTCATCTAATTGCTGGATTTGAGATTTGATTTCTTCTTGATTATAATTTATTTCTTGAATTTGAAAGTATGAGTTATTTACCTCAGTAACTCTTTGCTTTAAATTACGATAATTCAACAGAGCTTGTAAACTGTCTTTTAGTCTTCTTAAGTTACTATTTTCAACTATTGCAGTTTGAATTGTTCTGCCATCAGAAAGCTTAAAAAAATTATTTTTTCATAAAGTACGCCCTTTAATTTAGATATTTCACTAGACAATCTTTTTAACTTCAGTTAACTCTTCTTCAAAATCCTTTTTATTGTCTTCAACTACATTAGTAGTACCATTTAATTCTTGAATTGAAGTATTTAGCACATACTTTTTAAAGCAAAAAACAAAGATGAATATTGTTTCTCATTTTCGTCAATTAAACACATTAAACTAGATAAATTTATTTTCATTTCTATAACCTCCTAATTTAAATAAATTATAAAACGAATGCAAAATAAAAAAGGTCGCATAAAAAGCGACAAAAAAATACATATATTTCCTCCGATAAGAAAATAAATACAAACCAAAAATGGAAATTGTATGAACTATACTTTATAGAAACATTGCATGAAAAAAAGTGTCGAAATGAATAAAAAAATAAAAAATATATTGTAAAATAATGTAAAATATGATAGCATAATTTAAAGTAAAAATTTAATTTATTAAGGAGGATATATGTCTAATTTATACAGAAATCTACACAATTTTTATTCAGTCCAAAAACATTAAGATTTGAACTTATTCCACAGGGAAAAACTAAAGAAAATATGGAAAAGAAGGAATACTAAAAAGCGGATGAACATAGAGCAGAGATTTATAGCAAGGTAAAAAAAATATTGCGATGAATATCATAAGCTTTTTATAGATAAGTGCCTAAAAAATATTCGACTAAATGAATTGAATAAATATTATGAATTATACTCTGTAGTGAAAAAAGATGAAAAACAAAAAGAAGAATTTATAAAAATTCAAGAAAAAACTAAGAAAGCAAATTTCTGAATCCTTTAGAAACAATAATGAATATAAGGGGTTGTTTCAAAAGGATATAATAAATATCTATTTAATAACTATGTATAAGGACGATAAAGAAAAAAAAATTAAAGATATTAGCGAATTTAACAAATTTACAACTTATTTTTCTGGATATAATAAAAATAGAGAAAATATGTACTCAGAAGAAGAAAAAAGCCTACAGGTATAGCATATAGGCTTATAAACGAGAATCTTCCAACATTTATAGAAAACTTTAAAATTTATAATAAAGTAATAAAATTTATGCCGGAAATAATAAATAAAATACATACTGACCTAATGGAATATATTCAAGTCGAAGATATTAATGAGATTTTTGACATCAACTATTATAATGAGGTATTAACTCAAAAAGGAATAGAATGCTACAATATTATAATATCTGGAAAGTCGAAAAGTAATGGCGAAAAAAATAAAAGGATTGAATGAATACATTAATGAGTTTAATCAAAAGCACAATGAAAAAAATTCCAAAGCTACAAGAATTATATAAACAAATATTGAGTGATACAGACACTGCTTCTTTTAAATTTGATACTATTGAAAGTGATGAAGAATTGCTTAATAATATAGAAAGTTATTATACTAAACTACTTCCAGTGTTCAATAAAATAAACCAATTATTTGCTAAATTTAACAAGTATAATCTAGATTTAATATTTATAAACAATGATGGAACATTAAATACAATTTCGAATGAAATATATAAAGATTGGAGTTATATAAGGAATCGTATAGGAGAAAGATATGATATAGAATATACAGGAAAATTAAAAAAAATACAGAGCAATATTCTAAGCAAAAACAAGAATATATGAAAAAACAAAAACAATATTCCTTAAAATTTTTGAATGATTCTCTTAGAGATAATTATTTAATAGAATACATATCAAATTATATAGAGCAAGCAAAAATTATGGAAAAAATGAAAACAGATTTTTACCGAAGTTCAAAAAATTGAATCAAGAGGAGACACTAAACAACTAATAAAAGATGAAAATTCAATTGTAAAAATAAAGAATTTATTAGATGATATTAAATTCTTACAAGAGTTTGTGAAAATACTAGTACTAAAAGATAGAACAATAGAAAAAAGATGCTGAATTTTACTCAGAATTAATGCCTTACTATAACGAATTAAAAGACATTATTCCATTGTATAATAAGACTAGAAATTATTTAACACAAAAAGCATATTCAACTGAAAAAATAAAACTAAATTTTGAATGTCCTACATTATTGAATGGATGGGATCTTAATAAAGAAGAAGCAAATCTTGGAGTAATCTTATTAAAAAATGAAAAGTATTATTTAGGAATAATAAATCCATATTGTAAAAAGATATTTAAAATTCAAGAAAAAAAAGATTCTAATAGTGAAAATAATTATAAAAAATGGAATATAAGCTATTGCCAGGACCAAACAAAATGTTACCAAAAGTATTTTTTTCGAAATCAAAAATTGATGAATTTATGCCTTCAGACGAACTATTAGAAAAGTATAATAAAGGATGTCATAAAAAAGGAAAAAGATTTTTGATATTAATTTCTGTCATGAATTGATTGATTTTTACAAAACTTCATTAAATAAACATAAAGATTGGAAAAAATTTGACTTTAAATTTAAAAAAGTACATCAGAATACAATGATATAAGTGAATTTTATAAAGATGTAGAAGAACAAGGCTATAAAATTGAATATTCTGAATATTCTGAGAAATATATAAATGAATTGGTAGATAGAGGAGAACTATATTTATTTCAAATATATAACAAAGATTTTTCTGAGTATTCAAAGGGTAGACCAAATTTACATACAATGTATTGGAAAGCTGTTTTTTGACATAGAAAACATAAAAAAATCCAGTATATAAATTAAATGGAGAAGCAGAAATATTTTATAGAAAGAAGAGCTTAGAGAGAAAAATAACACATTCTGCAAATGAGCCTGTAGCAAATAAAAATGAAAATACAATAAAATCTGGAAAGCCAACGAGTTTATTTAAATATGATTTAATAAAAGATAAAAAAGATATACAGTAGATAAATTTCAATTTCATGTTCCAATTACAATGAACTTTAAAAGTGAAAAAATGTTTAATATAAATCAAGTTGTCAATAAATATTTAAAAATACAATGATGATATTAATGTTATTGGAATAGACAGAGGGAGAGGAATCTTCTATATGTATGTGTAATAGATAAAAATGAAAAAATAGTATATCAAAAATCTTTAAATGAAATAGTAAATGAATATAAAAGCATAAAATACTCGACAAATTACCATGCACTATTAAATAAAAAAGAAAAAGAAAGGGAAATTGCTAGAGAGATTGGAAAAACATAGAAAACATTAAAGAACTAAAAGAAGGATATATGAGTCAGGTAATACATATTCTTGTTGAGTTAATGAGAAAATATAATGCAATTATTGTTATAGAAGATTTAAATAAAGGATTTAAAAATTCAAGAATAAAAGTTGAAAAACAAGTATATCAAAAATTTGAAAAAATGTTTATTGA
>VOFJ01000388.1_pt1 | contig 98720 bp, 74 predicted proteins | sample 5384081 | NCBI WGS metagenome assembly VOFJ01 (sample SAMN12384729, study PRJNA508395) | human gut metagenome | isolation source: healthy gut I | host: Homo sapiens | reverse complement strand
TCCGGCAATTCATCTATCTGTCACTGATAATACCCTGTTGGCAGTCGCGACAGGTCGCGACCCTACATCAGGCATTACTTAAAAATAGGAACTGCGGTGCGGACATCTCCGCATGGTGCGTTCACTCCGCACCGCAGTGTTATGTGATTACAAAGGATTCTTATTCAAGAACAGTGGTGTTGCTTACAACTCGCCAGTTCAGGCAGTAAACCACTGCAGCAAGATAGGTAGGGGTAGTTTCCTCAGGATTCTCAGGCTCGCTGCCGGGGATACCAAGACCAATGACATCGGTAATTTTGTAATCATAGATGTGATTACGGACAACTCCAAATTTTCCACCAGGAGTATGCTTGATGTTCAGGTAATAGGATGTCACACCTTTTTCCCACCACATGAAATCTTTGAAACGCGACCAATTAGATCCATCCACATTTACCATCCATGTGTTCGGTTTTAATGTAACACCACCAGAAGTCTGATTTACAAATGTCACCTTATCTGCAGTCAGACTTGAATTATGCTCGTTATTCCAGGCGTCAATGACATATTGCTTGAAAGTTCCAGTAGTGAAATAATCACCTCCCCAACATACGAGGTCCAAAGCTTCTGTACTGCCATTCTTCTTTACGATACCTTTCACTAAAATTGCGGTTGCATTGGTAGTTCGGTCGTTCACACTTTCAACGTCATCAGCAAAATAGGTGTTACCGTAGCAATAGGCAATGTTCTCTGTCGGTTTTGAAGCGTCGTAACTCTTCAAAGCGAACGCATCTGTCTTTATATTAAATGTATTTTTGTAGAAATCATCATCAGCCTGAGCTGCGGTAATTGCCCAGTAGCTGCGATGACGTGTTTCATCATTCCAATCTTCAAAAGGTGCCGTTGTAAGACAACTTGTGATATTTTTGATTGCATTCGTCTTTTTTGCCTGGTTAATGAGTTCCCATCCTACAAGCTCTACATCGAGCTTAACTTTGCCATCAATTCCGCGGATAGTAAACTCTTTTTCAGGATTTGTGGGTGTACCTTTCTCACATACAACTTTAGTACCAAGATCTTTAACGCGTACTTTGGCTGCCAGACGCTCAAGATAAATCCTTGCGGGATTCTTTCTTGCTTCCGTGGGGTCAGATTCAATGCAACCAGTCACGTCCGTATAATATATTTCTTTCCCTCCTTTTTCATATGTGGAATTTGTCATGACAAATTTGCTGAATGCATCTTTGTCAATATTATATGTGACCTTCTCGTTTTTGAGTTCATCAAGTGACTTTTCTGCATAATATTCAAAATCATGCCCTATAGGATTGACAATACAGAACACTTTGGCAGGCTCGTTACCCAGATATCCGGCGGCAGGAGTACCTAACACGAGATATCCTTCTATATTATCTTCCGCGCCATTGGTATTCTCGGTCTTGAGTTCGTATGGCTTCACCATATTGGTATTGGACACTTCTCCGTTCACACCATTATTTACCATCAGGAAAGGCTGTCCGGATTCTGTAAAGAAATAAAAACGGATATCGTCTGCGGTAAACGTGGATTCGGAAGAACCATTAGCAGGACCTTCGAAATCAGTGTCACCGGGAAGTGCGCGACCGGTTGAACCGATATTCTGTATTACTACAGCCATGTACTTATCACCTACGGTGGGGCCATCGGGATCAACGGGACCGTTGATCGGTTCGTCGCTGGAGCAGGAGGCGAAGCCTAATGCGAGGGCAGCGAACGCGCCGAAATAGAATTTTGTTTTCATAGGAAAATTATAATTGGTTAATATTGTTTATTTATGATTGGTTATGGTGTTGTAAATCTCAAAGTGTTTTGTTCCGGTATCCGCGGCTTGTCGCGGCTGCAAACAATGGGTCAGCGGTTGCGGAGCGACTGGTATTCGCGCAGGGCGCCGATCTGGTCGAGCAGGCCGCGCGAACGGGCGATGCCTGCGGCAAGCGAGCTTTCAAGCAGCTGTTGGGCGCGGTCGTAGTCGCCCTGCATCAGTGCGAGTGCTCCGCGGGCATGTGTGGCCTCGGGCGAATCGCCGGCCTTGGCCAAATAGCCCTCGGCGGCGGCATAGTCGCCACGGCTCATGGCAGTGTTGGCGGCGTTGAGGTTGGCCACGGGGTTGTCGGGGTACATGCGCACGGCAATGTCGAACACCTCGTTGAACTCGGGCGAGCCGGGCTCGAGGCTCTGGGCGGCCACAAAGAATTCATCGAGCGAGAGGTTGCCCGGGCGCTTCTTCATTATGGCAAGAATCTCGGCGGGGTCGCTGTAGGAGCGCACCACGTAGTTTATGCGGTAGTCGGTGTGACGCAGCGAGGGGTACACGTTGGCCAGCAGGAAGGCATAGTCGGCGGGATAACGGCGGCGTATCTCCTGGTCGCGCGGATCGGGAGCGAGCGAGGTGTCGTCGATGATGGCGAGGATGCCGTCGCGGTTCTCCAGATTGGATGCAGCCACCCACTCGCGCAAGCCTGCCCAGTCCTCAGGCTCGGAGGAGGTCTCGATCAGCCCTTTGGGGAATGCGTAGAGGTTCTCGACATATGCCTTGAGGGCATCGGTGCGGCCCTGTGCCAGCCGCACGTTGTTCTTGTAGGGACCTTCGGGCGATGCGAAGCCCTTGATGCTCATTGATTTGATGGTTACGTCGGCATCGTTGCGCACTGAATCCACGCTGCCGCGCACCACGGCCAGCTCGGCATAGTTGCCGCGGAAATCGGGGAGCAGAACGGTCTGGTTGACGGGGAATTCCACGTTGGCACGGCCTGAGATGGCGCGCTCCTTCACCCCCTCAACCACCGGAGCGGTGTATGCGAAACAGTCGGAGGTGTCGAGGCGCGGCGCACGCCAGAGCGAGAGGTCGGTGGTCTCGGTCACCTCCCCTTCGGGACATGAGGCGCAGCCGTAGGTGCGGGTGCGGATGGAGAGTGTGGCGCCGTCGATCCAGTCGGCATAGGCACCATGGTGTGGTAACGGTAGTCGGCGGGAGCCTTCGATGCCTTGAAAGTCACCTCGGGGACGGCCATGCCGTTGTCGTTGCCGCGCAGATGCTGTATGTAGCGGTTGCGGCCGTAGACGCCCACGCCGGGGAGATAGAGTGTGTCGGCCTGATTGACCAGATAGGGGGTGAGCACCACCACCTGGTTGGATTTCACGGGGATGGCCTTGAGGTCGAGGTTCATGTCAACATTGATCAGCCCCTCCACCATCGAGATGGCGGAACTGGTGGCCGCAGTGTCGGCCTTGGCTGTGAATGCCGCTGCGGCGATGAGCAGCGACGGGAGCAGGATATGTCGTTTCATGTGCGGAGTCCGGTTAGAAAACATAAACTAAGTTGACTGCGGCCTTGGTGGGGCCGAAATAGTTGTGATGGCGCTTCGTCTCGGTCTTGCGGCCGCAACCGGCGCATTCGTAGACGTCGAACCGGGTGTACACGTAGCCTATGCCGATTTCGGCCTCCAGATTCCAGTGCTTGCCAAGCAGCCAGGAGTAGCCGTAGGCCACGCCCACGCCGGCAAACCATCCCTGGTAGCGGTGATCCTTGAGGTTCTTGAAGTTGGTGCCGAGGAAGTCGACCGGCACATCGATGTTGCCAACGTTGTACTCGCCGCCAAGCAGATGTGCGCCCACAAAATGGCCACCGAGAGCCTCGCAGAACCAGTAGCGCGCCTCGGGCTGCACAAGCCAGTGCTTCCACTTGCGGTCGTGCGAGAGGTTCCAGGCGTTGAGCTGCCCGGTAAGCTCGGCCGACCACCGCGGTGCGAGGCGTATCTCGCCGCCTATGTTGGCGTTGAGAAAGGCATCGTAGAGCAGATTGGTTTTCAGTGCCACATCCTGCCCGCGCATTGTGGAGCAGATTGCCGCAAACATCACCATGAATAATACTACTGTCTTTTTCATCATGCGTATGTTGTGATAATTTTTTCGACGACTGTTTTTCAGACCGTACACTTCTTTTTGCTTTTGCCGTCTCACTCTCCGGTGGGATGAATAACATGGTGCCCCCGTGCGGAATCTGTGCCGCACGGGGATGTCCGTTTGGATGCGCTACCTTAGCAGCCGCATTAAAATGCTGTGATACTTTACTTCATGCACCATGTATCAAACAAATCGTGTGTGTCAGGTTATAGAGATTATTTAACAAGAGTATAGTTCAAGCACACAAAGCATGCTGATGCAGTGGGGAAGGGATAGTTCAACAATAATGCGGAATGCAGAGGCCGGAGAACAGAACGATTGATTCGCATTGACGGATTATGAGGCCGGCGTACAGCCGACATGAGTTCACGTATAAAAAAAACGTATCGTCTGCCGGTGGGCAACCCCGGCTTGTTCTGCCCGGACTGCTTTCTGATTCCGATGCAAAGTTAGGCATATTTTACAAATTGACAAATTTTTGGCCGGAAATTACAAAATTTATCAACATCGCACTCAAAAAAAAAAAAAAAAAACAGATTTTCGGTTTATTTTCTTTCATTTTGACAATAGCAAATCTTATTTTGAAAAACTATTTACATTCCGTCGGTTTTGAAAAATATTTTTAACTAAAAATATCCGATTCCGCTAAAAATAAAACCGCCCGTCCCTACAGAGCCTGTACGGCCTGTCCACCTTTAAGGGAGTAGGCGGGTGAATTACCACAAAACGTAGGGACGCACGGTCTGTGAGTCCGCGAAACACATATTGTATATCAGTCAATTGCCGGACGCACCGACCGTGCGTCCCTACATCGCTGACCGGAATTCAGCAGTTCTGCAACGTCTCACTTCCTGGTAAACAAAACACCGTCTTTCAGTCGTTGCCTGCATGGCAACATTGACTGAAAGACGGTGCGTTTAACTTTATTTAACCGAGGCTCGATTTATCCCGCCATAAAAGATGTAAATTTTATCAGTTCACCTGCCACTCGAACAAGCCGGTGGCGTTGTCGGCGGGGAGACGAATCTCCAGCTTCAGGGCGTCGGTTGTGACGGGGTCGAACGAAGCCTTGCAGGGCGCGCCTTTCACCACGGGATAGGTTGTGGCGCCGGGATTGGCCATAAGCTCGTTGCGGAATGTGACAGGCTGCCAGTCGCCCTTGTCGTCGCGGTAGTAGAGCTTCCACTCGCGCGGCACACGGCAACCGCCCCACGGGCCGTCATCGTACCAGTAGACGGTGGAGCTTTGCACGGTCTCGGCCTTGGGGAATTCATAGACGAGCCATTCGCTGGTGTCCTGCTTGGGCCAGTAGTGGAAATAAGGCACGGAGCGGTCGTTCTCATCCTTGGGCACGAGGCCGTCGTTGATGGCCGAGAGGGCCGCCATCTTGTGCGAGCTGCTCACCTTGGCCGCCGATGCCAGCGTGGCAGGCTGAGCCGGACGCGAAGCCGACAGATTCTGCGGCAGCCATACGGCCATCTTGCCCGGCCCGCGGTGGTTCCATGCATAGTAGGGAATCAGTGTGAGGCGCACATCCTTGGCCTCAAGCGCACCCTTGTCGTTGAACGAGAGCACCTGGCCGTCGGTCACCAGCTCTGTGATGCCGTGCAGCATGTCGGGGCGCACCTCCTCCTTGAATTCAGGTTTCTGGTTCACAAGCACCGAGAGCACATCAAAATCGTTGTCGGGCCATTCGGCACAGTAAACTATGGGGCCACGCTCCACGGCCACACGTCCGCGGTCGGCCTCAACCTTGGCGTTGGCCTTGACAGTGCGCGGAAGCATGTCGAAGTGCACCGACACGCGGTCGCCCTTCTTCCAGCGGCGGGTTATATCGAAATAGCCCTTGTTGAGGGTGGCCTCCACAGGCTGGCCGTTCACTTTCACGGAGTAGGTGGGGCGCAGATTGTCGGAATAGCTGTAGAGGTCGGAGGGCACAGGCATGTTGCGCACCCATCCGGGCACGCGCACTTTCATGGTGAACTCCCCTATCTTGTTCTTGTCGACTGTGATGTCGATATCGCCGTTCCACGGGTAGGATGTGGACTGCGACAGCTCGACGGCATCACGCTTGCCCTCCACGTCGAGCTTGGCGGTGTTGCTCATGAAGAGGTTGACGTAGAGGTCGCGGCCATTCACGGCATAAACATAGCCGGGGGAGCGAGGGGATGAAACGGCAGATGTTGGAGGGGCAGCAGGCGCAGCCGAACCAGGGCTGACGCTGATGCTGGCCCATCGACTCAAGCGGATTGGGATAGAAGAAGCCTCCGCCGTCGAGCGACACGCCCGAAATCAGACCGTTGTAGAGAGTGCGTTCCAGCACGTCGTAGTATTTCGAATCGCCGTGCAGCAGGAACAGGCGGTGATTGACGTAGACATTGCCGATGGCGGCGCATGTCTCGCAGTACGCGCTCATGTTCGGCAGCTCGTAGTTCTTGCCGAACGCCTCGCCGTTGCTTGTGGCGCCGATGCCGCCGGTGATGTAGTATTTCTTACCCACGATGTTGTCCCAGATGCGGTCGATGGCATGGATGTAGGCGCTGTCGCCCGTAAGGGCTGCCACATCGGCCATTCCGGCATACATGTATGCGGCACGCACGGCGTGGCCCACGGCCTCGTCCTGCTCAACGACAGGTTTGTGGGCCTGGGAATACTCGTCGGTGCGCGAGGTGTGGCCACGCTTGTCGAGGAAGAACTTGGCCTGGTCGAGGTATTTTTTGTCGCCGGTGACAAGATAGAGCTTGGCAAGCGCCATCTCGGCTATCTGATGGCCCGGCACACGCACCACCTGACCGGGATTGTCGCCAATTTCGCGACACACACAGTCGGCATATTTGATGGCTATGTCAAGGAAATTGCGTTTGCCTGTGGCCTGATAATGGGCAATGGCGCCCTCGACCATGTGTCCGAGATTATAGAACTCATGGCTAAGATCCTCCACAGCCTCCCAACGCTTGGATCCGGCCCATTCGTGAGGATGCTTGGGATTCATGGTGCGCGAGGTGTAGAGATAGCCGTCGGGCTCCTGCGCGGCGGCCACAATCACCAGCACGCTGTCGATGTAGGCGTCGAGTTTCGGGTCGGGATAGGTCTGCATCAGGTAGGATGCACCCTCGATTGTCTTGTACACATCGGTGTCGTCGAACGACAGACCGCCTACGGTGATAGTGTCGGACGGATGTGCGGCCTTGACGAAATTATCGTAACGCCCCGTCTCCTCGCATTTGCTGAAAGCCAGGGGGATGGTGACGTCGCGGCTCGCCTTGAGCCTCTGGCCCCAGAAATTGTCGGTCACTTTCACCGATGTGAAAGGCACCTGCCCTATCGGATAACCTCCGTTGGCCTTGGCCGAAGCGAAGCACGGCAGAACGATGGCCGCCGTCAACGCCGTAAAGAGTTTTTTCATGTAATGTGACATGTAGGTATATGATTGGTTGTTAACTAAGCGCTTATAACGCAGCAAAATATGTCTTTCAAGTCTAATTTTTCGGGATGTATTCGTCCCAGAGGGTAATGGAGCCGACAAGGCCGGTGAAAGGCCAGTCGCCCTCGGCATTACGCCCCAAAGTTACGAATTGTGACGGTTTTACCAGCAATTGTATGTCCTTCTCGCTCACGAGACGGTCGTTGATGTACACCCGTTCCATCCTTCCGTCGAAGGCCACATAGACTGTGAGCCAGCGGTTTTCAAAATCGGCCTGGGCCGTCTTTGAGCCGGCATCCTCGTACCACCCGTAATGCTGCATGAGGCCGCAGCGCGGTTCGGTGCCGTTGACAAGCATGATTTTCTCCAGTTCGTCGTGCGATGAGGTGAAATCGGCCACACATTCGTTGAGTTCCATCGTCGGGTTGAAAATCTCGGCGCGGAGGGTGTACGGGGCGTTGTCGCGCAATGTGGCGGGAAGTGCGAACGACGAGCGGTAGCGCGTGCTTCCGTCGAAGCGGAGCGCCCTGCGGCCTTCCACCTCCTCGATCACACCTGCCGAGTCCACAGCGGCGAAATATCCGGCAATCCCCTCTCCGTTATCGAAATAAGGCACTGTGTCGCCGGGGTTGAAACGGGAGAAATCGATGTCAACCACCTTACCTGTCTGATTCATTTCGGCGGCGGGGAGACGCACAACGGGACTCTCCACGTCGAACGCCACCTCGGCCGGAGTCTTTTCCCAATTGGAATAGCGCAGCTGGGCTATCACGAGGGTATCGGCGCCCGACGCCACCTCTATCTCGCCGTCACGCAGCATTCCGTGGGTGTCGGCGGCCACCCAGCAGCCGCCGCGGAGCACTGTGGCTGTGAGTGTATGCTGTTTAGAGGGATATCATCGGATTGCGGAATGTGAGCGTGGTGTTGGGTTCGAGCATCACGGCGCGGCGCCCGGAGGTGCGCACGGTGCGTGCGCGGCCGGAGGTCAGTGCGAAGCCACCCCCGAGCTGCCCCTCGTTGTTGGCCCAGTGTAGCCCGTCGAAGTCGGCGCCCGTCACCCCTACCCACTGCTGGGGAGCGTAATCCTCAATTTCAGGGAATACCTTCACATTCCAGATGGCACCGGGGAATCCGGCTTTCTGGCCTCCGGTAAATGTGATGCGCACATAACGAGCGCGTGTGTCGCCGAAATCGCTCATGGGCGAGCCGGCCAGACGGTTGGCACGCTTGTCGGCAAACACCTCCCAGATTTTGCCGTCGGCAGATGTCTCGATAAGATACTGGTAGAACTGGGTGCCGTACTCCCACTGTGTCAGCACGGTGCGGATGCGCTCGGGTTTGCCGAGGTCGATGGTGAGCCACTCCTGCCCCATTGTGGCCGGACGCCACAGGGTGCCGTTGTTGTTGTCGACGGCGTATTCCGGACGGAAATCGGCATCGTAGGCCGAGGACGCCTCCACCTTTTTGCCGAAAGCAAGGTCCTTGGATTTAAGCACAGATGTGCGCACCGGACGGCTGCCCGCATGTGTGGCGTTCACCTTGGCGATGGAGCCGTCGGGGAGGAACTCCAGGCGGTCCATGGCAAGCTGACGGTGAAAACCTCGGTTGCTGTGCGGATTGTCGTGACGGTGATAAAGTATGTAATAATCATCCCCGTCCTGAAGCACACTGTGATGGCCCGGCCCGTGGATAGTGCCGTCGTCGTTGGTCTCGAGGATGCACTCTTTGTATTCATACGGACCGAGCGGGGCATCGGCCACGGCATACTGCACGCGGTAGGTGTGGTCCTCGCAATGTCCGGAGGAGTACATGAAATAATATTTTCCGTTCCGTTTCAGCACGAACGGAGCCTCGAAGAAGTCGGTGACCTCGGTGTTCGGAATCAGGCGCGTCTCGGTGAACGTTTTCATGTCGGGAGCCAGACGCCCGGCACCACACCCGAAGCCCTTGTAGATGCCCCACGTGCCCCAGTACATGTAGATGGAGCCGTCGTCGTCCACAAACGTCTGCCCGTCGAGGGTGATGGCGTTGGTGACAAAACGGTCGGGCACCAGCACAGCCTCGCTCTCACCCAGGATGTTGGTCCACGGGCCGCGCGGGGTGGCGCTGCTGCCCACATGTATCTGACATGGCTGGCAGTATATGTAATAATACAGCGAATCGGCGGGATTATACATCACATCGGGCGCCCAAATCCAGTGGCTGTCGGGCCAGTTCATCGGGAGTAGCGTCCAGTTGGTGAGGTCGCGGCTCTGCCACAGCTGGGCGGGGCCGAATCCGGCGCCGGAGCCGTCGGTGGTGGCATAAATGTAGTAAGTGTCGCCGAACTTCTTTATCGTCGGGTCGGCAAAATAGCCCGGAAGGATAGGATTACCCGCGCCGGGAGCGTTATAGGCCACATCGGCCGCGCTACTGCACACAGCTGCAGCAGCAACGAAAACTGAAGTGGCAAAAAATCTTATTGACGGCATAGACTAAGGAATGCAAAATTAATACTGGAGAATCCGGAGAATCACGAGATTCACGAGATTCACGAGATTCTCGAGGTTCTCGAGGTTCTCGAGATTCTCGAAATTCTCGAAATTCTCGAGAATAGAATGAAAAAATCCTAACGAACCAATCGTGCATCGTGCATCATGCATTGTGCATCATGCATTGTGCATCGTGCATCATGCATTGTGCATCGTGCATCATGCATCGTGCATCGTGCATCAATTACAACGTCGGCCTCAGCTTCATGGCGAAACCGCCGCCCGAAGCCATCGGCACATCCATACGCGAATTGCTGTTCACCCTCGTTTTGGTGAGTTTATGGTCGGAGGCGATGCGGTTGGCGTTGGGCCCGTCGGCAAACAGTTCCACCTCGAATGTCACACCAGCCGGCAGGAAGTCGAACGAGACAGGCACGGTGCGTTCATCCCAGTTGGTCAGGCCCCCGATATACCACCGGCTGCCTGCACGGCGTGCCGTGACAATCGACTCACCCATAGTGCCGGAGAGGATGCGGGTCTCGTCGAACACTGTGGGGATGGAGGATATGAACTCAAGCGTGGGGCGGTTGTCGCGGTAGTTCGAGGGCGAATCGGCCAGCATGGTGAACGGCGAATCGTGCACCACATAAAGCGCCACCTGATGCGCACGCGTACCCATGCTCATAGGTTCGGTATAGATGGCCTTCCATGCATTTTTGGCAGCGTTGCGCATGGCTCCGGGGGTGAAATCCACCGGACCGGCCATCATGCGGAGATACGGGAAGGTAACATCATAGAGCGGCATGTTCTTTTCAAGATCGGTCCAGCGCACCTCCTCCATACCGAACACACCTTCGAAATTGAGGATGTTGGGATAAGTGCGGTTGATGCCGGTGGGCTTGAAATATCCGTGATAGTCGAGAATCAGATGATTGGCGGCAGCCTCGCGTGCTATGCGGTAGGCCATCTCCACGGCCTGCTGGTCATCGCGGTCAAGAAAATCGACCTTGAAACCGGCAATGCCCATGTCGGCATACCGGCGGCAGGCCTCGGCAAGCTGTTCGTCAAGCACATTGAACACCGTCCACAGCACCAGATCGACGCCACGCTCCTTCCCGTAGGCCACAAGCCCGGGGAGGTCAATCTCCGGAATCACGGTAAGCATGTCGCCACTGCGCGGGTCATACCACCCTTCGTCAAGCACCACATATTCCAGCCCGTTCTCCGCGGCGAAATCTATGAAATGGCGGTAAGTCTCGGTGTTGATTCCAGCCTTGAAGTCCACCCCACGCAGACCCCAGTCGTTCCACCAGTCCCATGCCACTTTGCCGGGACGGATCCAGTCGGTCTGCCCTATTGCATTGGGGCGTGCAAGGGCGTAGACAAGGTTGTTGACCGGCAACTGACGGTCGTCGGTGGTGACGGCAAGTACGCGCCACGGCAGTGTGCGCGGCACATCGGTACGGGCTATAAAGTTTTCCCTTTCGGTGACATACAGTTGCTGACGCCAGGGATAGCGGTCGTATGCCTTAGGGTATCCTGCAAAAACAGCGCTCAACCGTCCGGCCACGGAATCGGCCTGCAGGAACATGCCCGGATAGGCCTCCAGGTCACTTTCGGTGATGGTGAGTTTAAGTCCGTCCGAATAATCGACGCAGGCGGGGAGGAACGCTAACTGCGGAGAAGCGCTCCCCCACAGGTGTGCAGGAATAGGTGTTCTGAAACGCCATCGCCATGGGTTCCTTGTCGTTGGTGGAGTGCGACAGATAGAGGCGCACATCGGCGGGAAGATTGTAATCGGCTGTCTCGTCGGTGATGCATGCAGCCCCGTCGAGTGCGAACCGGTAGGCCATACCGTCGTTGAACACACGCAGTTCCATCGACTGGCCGTTTTTCAGGTTCACGTTCATGCGGTTGTATGTAACCGAGAAGCTGTTCTGCCGGTAGAATGGCGCCACCACTGTCTCGCTTACATTTTTCCGCACCGAAGTCTTTCCGATGCGCGGCGGTTTAGCGCCGTCAATCTCCAGCCCTACGGGCGAGGGATTCAGCAAAACCTTATCGGCATAACGCAATGACAGCGCAAGCGAGCCACCGTCGTCGGAAAGTGTGGCACACAGTTTGCCGTCGGGCGAGGAGATTGTGCGCTCGGCGGCGTGCATCCCTGTGAAAAAGAGTGCAACAGCCGCCACAGCAACAATCAGATTGATTTTCATGGTTCCAAACATGTAGATTGGTTAAAAGGAGCTTATTGTTATTTCTTTAATTCAGACTTATCCGACATTCACCGTTTGTCGGAGCCACCGTCGGCAACCGCCTTCGGCGCGCCGGTCGGGAAGGTGAGCGTATAGGGCCACTGGGCGTCGCCGGGATTTTCAGGACCGTCGACATTTCGCCAGTGCTCGGTGGGCGCACCCATCACCATTAGCCACAGATGCTGCAGGGGCGCACCTTCCGGAGCAGTGTAACTCAGGTGCCCTGAACGGCCGCTATGCATAGGGCCGTAGACGGTGTTGCCGTCGGCATCCACAGCTATGAAGCCGTAGCGCCATCCGGCTTTGGAGGGATTCACATTGTTGTACCCTTTCAGAGCCGTCTCCCCCTTGAAATCCACCGTCACACCGGTGCCGGGAGCTGGCGTTGTGAGTTCTATGAAATTGAATCCGTAGTTTTCCGGAGCCACGGCAGCCGGCACGCGATAGCGGTTACGTCCAACCGGTTCAAGCGGAGTAGACCACAGATTGGCATAGGGGCGCATGTTGGCGCGTGTGCGGTCGAAGTCCCAGTTGACAAACCGGCTCTGCTGGCGGAACATCTCGTCGTTGAACTGCTCCTGCCCCATGTTGCACATCCGCTTGTAGGTCATCACCGGATCCTCGTCCGTGCGGCCCTGGCGGAAAAGCTCGGCAATGAAGCCCGGACCGTGAAGCTCGCCCCAGCATTCAAGCACATAGGGCGAATGATAGATGTTGTCGATATGCAGGAAGGCCTTGTGGGTGAGATTGCGGAAAGCATCGAGGTGATATTTCTCGTCGGTGGGCCAGTCGGGGTTTACCTGCCACAGCATCCACTGCGAGGCCATCTCGAAAATGCCGTGGCCTCCCCAGGCCATCCCCTCGCCGTCGCAGGTGATCTGTGACTGGAAGGAGTGCCCAAGTTCGTGGGCTATGCAGTTGAGTTTGTCGTCCTGCACCCGGTTGGGCGTTATCCACAGGGCACCTATCTGACCGTCGTAATCGCCCCCGTAGGCGGTTCCCTCAAGCGAATAGTCGAGCATTGCCATCATTTTCAGCGAATCGGCGTTGCTGCCGGGCTTGACCCATGTTAGGTCGTTATAGAAAAAGCGGTAGAACTGCTCGAGCCGGGCAAGCAGATTGTTTATATCCACCTTCATGTTGTGGCCGTCGAGGTCGGGTGCCTTGGCGGGATTGGCGCCGAAGCCGTCGGCCCAGAAGAGCACCACATTCTCGGTCTGCGCCATGCGGGAAAAGCTCCATTTGGATGCCGGATCGGCGAAATCGTTCGAGGCAAGATCAGCGGGAAGGTAAACGGATTTACCATTATATATGCGCGAGCCTTCGGGACGCGGCGACGGCGACACGGCACCGGCCGCAAACTGCGACAAAGCCGTGACGATTACCAGTGCAACCAATGTGATGCTACGTGACATGGAGTGAAGATTTAGAGGTGATGCGCCCCCATTTGGAATGGCACGCTGCAAAATTAACTGAAAAAGCATGAAGCCGATAGCAATCGCGTCCAAATCAATAAAAAAATCGGTTAAATCGGCGGCAGAATTAACATCTGGAAAATTTAGTTATTAAAATTGAACAATTTTTATACCACCGGCCGTTCTCAGCAATTAACTTTGCAACATCATGAAAGCGAACCTGTAATAAAGTGGAGTTTCGCCGCCCTCCGGGGCGGCATTATTTATTACACAATCTGCTCTATATAGCACAGGCCGCGTCAGGATATAAATCAATCATTCTGCCATGCCCGGCTTGCCGGCGCCGACAAATGTTTGCAACCAGAAACGGAAACAATATCTTTTACCTTAAATAATAAACCATACCCACCCGACTGATGAAAAATTTCCACCATCTGCAACTCGCCCTGGCCGGCGCCGCCATTGCATCGGCATGCGCTTCGGCGTGTTTGTCGGGATGCACCAATGCAGAAGCCTACACTGCACCCGATGCACCCATAAAAGAGGTGCCCTTCACTCAGGTCCATTTCACCGACTCTTTCTGGGCTCCGCGTATCGAAACCAACCGCACGGTCTCCATCCCCTCCGCATTCCGCGAATGCGAGAAAAACGGCCGCTTCGACAACTTCGCCATTGCCGGAGGGCTGAAAAAGGGTGAACACCGCGGCGATTTTTCATTCGACGATACCGACCCCTACAAGGTAATCGAGGGTGCGAGCTATTCGCTGGCCGTGAAATATGACCCGCAGCTCGACGCCTATCTTGACAGTGTGATAGGGCTGATTGCCGCAGCACAGGAACCCGACGGCTATCTCACCACCTGCGTCACCAACAAATGCACACGTCTGTCGGGCTGGTGGGGCACACACCGCTGGGAAAAGCTCAACAGCCACGAACTCTACAACAGCGGCCACATGTATGAGGCTGCCGTGGCCCATCACCTTGCCACCGGCAAACGCAACTTCCTGGATGTGGCGCTGAAAAACGCCGACCTCGTATGCGAGGTGTTCGGTCCTGGCGAGAAACAGAAACACGTGCCCTCCGGACATCCCATCGTGGAGATGGCCCTTGCCAAACTCTACAAGCTCACTGGCAACGAAAAATATCTCAACACAGCAAAATATTTCGTTGAGGAGACAGGCCGCGGCACCGACGGCCACCGCCTGAGCGAATACTCGCAGGACCACAAGCCCATTCTGGAGCAGGACGAGATTGTTGGTCACGCCGTGCGTGCCGGCTACCTCTACAGCGGTGTGGCCGATGTGGCATCTCTCACCAACGACTCCGCATACTTCAACGCACTCAGCCGCATCTGGGACAACATGGCCTCGAAGAAGCTGTTCATTACCGGCGGCATCGGTTCGCGTCCGCAGGGCGAAGGTTTCGGCCCGAACTACGAGCTTCACAACCACACGGCCTATTGCGAGACCTGCGCGGCAATCGCCAACGTGTACTGGAACCACCGAATGTTCCTCGCCACAGGCGATTCCAAATATGCCGACGTGGTGGAACGCGCCCTCTACAACGGCGTGATTTCAGGCGTATCGCTCTCGGGCGACCGCTTTTTCTACGACAACCCCCTGGAATCCATGGGACAGCATGAACGCGCCCCCTGGTTCGGATGCGCATGCTGCCCGGGCAACGTGACCCGCTTCATGGCCTCCGTTCCCCTCTATATGTATGCCACCCAGGCCAACGATATCCTCGTCAACCTGTTCGCCCAAAGCGATGCCAACATCGAGACCGCCGACAACGCGGTGACCCTGCGTCAGGAGACGAACTACCCCTGGGACGGCAAAATCACATTCACCGTCGAACCGGAGAAGGAGATGCAGTGGGCATTGCGTCTGAGAGTGCCCGGATGGGCAGGCGAGAGTCCCGTGCCGACCGACCTCTACACCTTCACCGAGACGGCTTCGGCTAAACCCTCATTCAAAATCAACGGCAAATCAGTCACACCGATGCACGGCAACGGCTACGCCACCTTCAACCGCGTGTGGAAACCCGGCGACAAGGTGGAAGTGGAGTTCCCGATGGACATCCGCCGCATCCGCGCCCATGAAAACGCCGAAGACGACCGCGGCAAGCTCGCCATAGAGCGCGGTCCGGTGGTCTACTGCCTCGAAGGCATCGACCAGGCCGACACTACGGTGTTCAACAAATACATCCCTGCCGACGCAAAGCTGGCAACATCGTTCGAACCCGGACTGCTCGGCGGCGTACAGACCATCACAGGTACCGCCACGCAGGTTGACCTCGACGGCAACGAGACCCAGGTGCCGTTCAAGGCAATCCCCTACTCCACATGGAACAACCGCGGCAACCATCAGATGGCAGTATGGATTCCTGAGAAAAAAGAGACCACCCGCCCCACCCCGCTCCCCACTATCGCCTCCGAGGCCACCACACTCATGATTCAGGCACCCATACAGAAGGATGCTCCGGAATCGGCATCGGTGGAAACCTACGCATGGGGCGTGAACGACCAGTGGGAACCAAAATCGAGCGCCGACAACTCCAAGCCATACCATTATTGGTGGCTCAAGCAGGGCACAGAGGAGAGTCTGGCCTATGCATTCGCCAAACCGGTGAAAGTGAGCAGCGTGGATGTCTACTGGCTCGAATTCGACCACTACGACGGCAACTACCGCGTGCCCCGTTCGTGGAAGCTGATGTACAAGGACACAGCCGGACGCTGGCAGCCTGTTGAGAACCCCTCGGGCTTCGGCGTGGAGAAGGACCGCTACAACCATGTTGACTTCACCCCCGTGGAAACCACCGGCCTGCGCATCATGGCCCAGCTTCAGGAGGGACAGAGCGGCGGCGTGATAGAATGGAAGGTCAACTGACTGACATCCAGCTCCACCGCATCATCCTCAGCGCGGCTTTGGCCGGCGTTATATACTCCATGACCAATCATACAAACCAACGGAATAACTAACTTAAATCTTTAACCATAATTACTTAGCATGAAACCGCATGTAAATCTAAGCAACTTCAGCAAAAATCTGCTGGGAGTTGCCGCCTGCATCGGGCTTGGAGCCGGCCTCGGCTCACCTGCCATATGCAGATCCACAGGCGGCCACCACGCAGCAACAGGCTGCCACCGTTTCCGGTCAGCTTGTCGACTCGCAAGGCGAGCCCCTCGTAGGTGCGACTGTAATCGTAAAAGGTTCAAAACAGGGCGTGGCCACCGACCTCGACGGTAAATTCACCGTCCGTGCCGCCCGCGGCGAGACTCTTCTGCTCTCGTCGATCGGCTTCAAGCCGATGCAGGTGGCTGTAACCGGGCCAAATGTGGGCACCATCACCATGGAAGACGACTCCAAACTGCTTTCCGACGTTGTGGTCATCGGTTACGGCACACAGAAAAAAGGCGATGTCACCTCGGCTGTGTCACGTGTGAAATCCGAGGACTTCACCATGGGTAACGCCAACAACGCCGGCGACCTAATCAAAGGTAAAGTGGCCGGTCTGACCATCACCAAACCTTCGGGCGACCCCGGTTCGTCGGCCGAAATCTCCCTCCGCGGTATCGTTTCGGTGAGCGGCAACGCAGCTCCCCTCATCCTTATCGACGGTGTGCCCGGCGACCTCCAGACCGTGCAGCCTGAGAACATCGAATCGATCGACGTGCTCAAGGATGCATCCGCAGCCGCCATCTACGGTACGCGCGGTGCTGCCGGTGTGATCATCATCACCACCAAGACCGGTAAGCGCGAACAGAAAGCCACCGTGACCTACAGCGGCTATGTCAGCTTCTCAAAATGGAGCAAGAAAGCCGACTTCATGACACCTGACGACATCCGTTCAGGCATCGGCGCATTCTCCGACGAAGGCTACGACACCGACTGGCTCAAGGCCATCAGCCGCACGGCCGTGACCACCGACCACAATGTGGGCATCTCCGGCGGTTCGCAGTCCACAAGCTACTACGGCTCTGTAAGCTACCGCCACGCCGAAGGTGTGATGAAGAAAACCGGTAACGAGAAGATTGCCATGAACTTCGACATCTCCCACTGGATGCTGAACGACATGCTCAAAGTCAACCTCAACCTTGTGGCCGAGAACTACAAATATGAGGTGAACGACGCTACCACCATCTACCGTCAGGCTGTGATACGCAACCCGACCGCCCCCATCTGGAATGAGGACGGTTCATACGCCACCGGCGACCGTCTGCAATACTACAACCCTGTGGCAATGCAGGCCGAACAGACCGGCGAAAACCGTACTACTACCACCCGTATGACCGGTAATATCACCTTCGAGCCTATCAAGGGCTGGCAGACAAACCTCATGCTCGCCAACAACCGCTCGATGACCCGCTACGGTGATTACACCACCGACACCCGTCCGGAGAACGAACTCAACGGCTACAAGGGACGCGCAAGCATCAGCTCGAACGAGTACCGTGAGAATTATCTGGAACTCACCTCGAAATACAACAACACATGGGGCAAGCACCGCTTCGACGCCCTTGCCGGTTACAGCTGGAGCCGCGAGACATATGAAGAAGCCGGCATGAGCAACTCCGACTTCCAGACCAACTACTTCCTCTGGCACAACATCGGCGCCGGCGAACGCCTCAAGGAGGGTCAGGCATGGATGGGCAGCGAAAAGTCTGAATCCACCCTTGTGGGCTGGTTCGCCCGCGTAAGCTACGGCTTCGACAACCGCTACAACATCCTCGCATCCATCCGCTACGAAGGCTCCTCGAAGTTCGGTAAGGACCACAAATGGGGCGCATTCCCCTCGGTATCGCTCGGCTGGAACATCAACAACGAAGAGTGGTTCAAGGACCTCACATGGATGAATCTTCTGAAACTGCGCGCAGGCTTCGGTATCACCGGTGTGATTCCCGGCACTCCCTACATGTCGCTGGTTCGCTATGCACTTTCCGACGACTACAATGAAGGTGTCTACTACCGCGACGGCGCATGGCACAAAGGCTTCGTGCCCGTGTCGAACGCAAACCCCGACCTCAAATGGGAGAAAGCACGCGAATTCAACGTAGGTATCGACTTCGGATTCTTCGACGACCGCCTCAGCGGTAGCATCGATGTCTACACCAAGAAAACATCCGACATGCTCTTCGACTATGCAGTTCCTTCGCCGCCAAACCTCTTCCCCTACACCACCGCAAACGTAGGCGAGATGCGCAACAACGGTGTGGAAGTGATGATCAAGGCCATCCCCGTGCAGACCCGCGATTTCCGCTGGGCCACCACATTCACCCTGCAGCACAACGCCAACAAACTCCTCAGCCTCTCCAACGACCTCTACCAGACCGAAAACGTACTCTGGCAGGTTGGTACAGGCGACCCCGTGACACAGTGGACACACAAGGTAGAAGTGGGCAAGCCCCTCGGCGAAATCTGGACACTCAAGGCTGTGGGTGTATCTGAGGCCACAGGTCTCTGGCTCATCGAGAATCCCGAGAACGGCATGGCAGCCGAGTTCTATCAGGACATGCGTTCGGACGAGGACTGGTACCAGCGCGTGGGCAACGGTATCCCCAAAGTGACCATCGGATGGGGCAACCAGTTCTTCTATAAGGACTTCGACCTCTCCATGCAGTGCATGGGCCAGTTCGGCTTCAAGATCGTGAACCAGCAGCGCGTGTTCTTCGAGAACAACAACACCATGTACAACCGTCTGCGCTCGGCCAGCGACGTGATCGGCGGAATCCGCTCCCTCTCGCCCCAGCAGGCAGCCATGGTCAACAGCTACTACATCGAGAACGGTGACTACTTCAAGATGAGCAACCTCACCCTTGGTTACACCTACAAATTCAAGAACACCCGCTGGATGCAGAGCGTACGCGGATACTTCTCGGTCGACAACGTATTCACCATCACCAAGTACAAAGGCATCGACCCCGAGCTTGGCACAGGCAACATCTGGACACCCGGTATCGACGACCGCGACAAATATCCCACCACCCGTTCCTACACTATCGGTGTGAACCTCACCTTCTAAAACATCAAATCCATGAAACTCAAGAATATAACAACAAAATTCTCGGCAGCCGCAATGACGGCGGCACTGGCTCTGGGTTCGGTGTGCTGCACCGATCTCGACGAGACTCTGTACAGCGAGATTCCCGGCGACGGTTCCTATGAAATGTCGCCCGAGGAGGTACAGTCGATGTACGGCAAAATCTACGACCGCGTACGCGACATGTATAACGGCTGGGAAAGCTATCAGGACATCTCCGACGAAACCGGCGATGTGCTCATGACCCCCTTCCGCTATGAGACCAACGCTTTCGGCGCACAATACTGCGCCCTGCACAAACACGAATTCTACGCAACGCTCAACCACCTCTACCGTCCGTGGTACAGCTGCTATCAGGGCATCAACACCTGCAACCAGCTGCTTGACGAGGAGAGCATCTCGCAGAACGAACAGATCAAGGCCGAGCTGCGCACCTACCGCGCCCTGTTCTACTACGTTCTGTTCGACATCTACCGCAACATCCCGCTGGAAACCACTCTGAAAGTGCCCGCAGGCTATATGCCCGAACAGGCCAAACCGGAGGATACGTTCAATTTCATCGTCACAGAACTGAAGGAGGCCAAGCCGCACCTGTCGAAAGAGGTTGAATTCGGACAGATCAACTACTACGGCGCATGCATGCTCCTGGCCAAGATGTATCTGAACCACAATGCGTGGATTGACAAGAACGCAAGCTCCGACATGCACTACTACGAACTGGCCTGCGACGAGGTGAACGAGGTGATCAACGACCGCAAGTACAGCCTGGCAGCCAACTACACCGAACCCTTCGGCAACGACACCTTCAGCAACGAGGTGATTCTGGCCATCATGTACGACTACACCTACGCCGGCTCGGGAACAAACATCTTCTCGAAATGGTATCCTGCCGGAACATCGGCCATCTTCGGCGTGACACGCGAAGGATGGAACGGCTCGTGCGCAATCCCCCAGTTCATGGAGACCTACGACCCCGCCGACACCCGCAAGACCGACACGTGGCGCTGGGGTCCGCAGACCGACACCAAGGGCAATCCCCTCTACGTGAACGGTCAGCTCTGCGACTTCACTATCGACTGCTACTCGATTGACCGTCCCGGCTGCTCCACCTATCAGGGTGCCCGCATGAACAAGTTCGAGATGGTGGCAGGCAAAATCAACTGCGCCAACAACGATGTGCCCTTCTTCCGTCTGGCCGACGCCATGTTCATCAAGGCCGAGTGTCTGCTCCGCCTGGGCGGCTACAAGGGTGAGGACGAGCAGGTGGCAGCCGACCTCGTCACCGAAGTGCGCCAGCGCGCGTTCAAGAACAATCCCGAAAAGGCCGTGCGCACAGTGGCACAGCTCAAAGGCGGTTCGGTCTACGACTACGGCCGCCGCGACATCGAAGGTGACATCGACGCCAACGGCGACCTTGTCAACATCGTCAACAACGAGACACACGAGGGTGGTGCCGACATCATTCTGGGCGGTCTGCTCGACGACCTGGCATGGGAGTTCGTCTACGAACATCACCGCCGCCAGGACCTCATCCGCTTCGAGATGACCAACGGCAACAACGTGTACAACGGTAAATCCTGGTTCAGCAAAAAGGCTGTGGGCACACGCAAATGCGACCTCATGCCGATTTTCCAGGACAACCTCCAGGCCAATCCCAACCTCAAACAGAATCCTTATTAACAGCATCCCTTAAACCGGAAATACAATGAAACTCAAGATATTCATTCCGCTTTTCGCCGCAATAGGGCTGGTGATGTTCCCCTCATGCGAGGAGGACTACACCGAGGCAACAGCGCCTCACGAATATGGCGAATTCGACAATCCGCCCCTCAAAGGCTCCGACGCATCGAACTATACGGATGCAGTGACTCTGAAGCAGGGCAACACCGACTGGGTGTACATGGACCTCAACAATGCCAAGAGCAACATCGAGAGCCAGCTTGGCGCCACAATCGACGAGGTGTTCGCCGGTATCGGCAACGGCACCTACCGCTTCCTGATGGTCAACAACGCACGCCGCCTGTGGGACAAGACCCCGGCCGATGCCGACGGCATCTGGTATGTGTCGCAGACCGGCATCTGCTGCGCGCCTGAAAACGCCGCAGCCAAAGTGAAATTCGACGCAGCCAGCCGCACCGTAGGCTTTGCGCTGACACCCAACGCCCCCGGCGGCGCGATGATTCCCGTGACATTCGGCATCGCACGCACCGACAATTCGGCACTCCCCGTCAACGTGCGTTTCCAGCAGCGCATCACCGTGAGCGACCTCTCGCTCTGCGAAGTTGAAGGCATCATGCCTGCAGGCGACTACAACGGCTTCGAACTGCTGTTCGCCGACATCATGCCCAACCTCGAGTTCGCACTCGGCATCACATCGCTCGACGGCTTCGCCGAAGCCATCGATCCCAACGGCAAGGCTCTCTACGACCTCTATGTCATCAACGACAACGGCGAACGCACCAGCGGCTACACCGCCAACGGCATGGGCTACTGGCTCAACGCTGCAGGTCAGATCTGCACATGGGGCGCCGACGGCTTCTCGTTCTTCGTGGAAGCAATGACACAGGATGAGAACGGCTATGTAGGTCCCGAAGGCGTAGGCTTCATGGTGGGACGCGCACCCGGCATCGAACCCGGTACTGTGTTCACCACCACCATGCAGCTTGTGTCGAAGCGTGAACCGCAGAAGTGCCTCACCCTCGTAATCAAGGCAACCGCCGAATAACAACGGCACGGTTAACCTACCTCAACAACAATCCAAAATGTCAAAACGAAACAGGTGATTTAGATTAGGATAGCCAAAACGACCCGGGCGCGTAAGCCCGGCGACACACTGACGCCGAGCCACAGTTTTATATTCGCATTACGCTCAGCTCTTGTCACGCCCGGGTCGTCACGGCTAAAACTCCGGTTCCGCTCACCGTTTCATCATAAGTAACTGGTCGAAATTATTTTAATATTTGTCCGAGGAAAATTTTTAGAAGATTTTTCTCGATGAAAAAGGAGTGTAGCGAGCTACACGACTGATGAAGAGAGAAAAAGATTCAAAAATTTTGCCGGAGAAATATTGAAATAATCAGACCCGTTAGTATAAAATAATTTTGAACAGTTACTTAAAATCACAGACACTGAAATTATGAAACTCAAAATATCATCCGCCCTGGCAGCGCTGTTTCTCGCAGCCGCAACAGTGTCGCTGACGGCATGTTCGGACGACGACCTGTCGAAGAGCGCGCCCGACTACGACCCCAACTACAAGGGCACGGCCACTTTCGACCAGGAAGTGGACTATGAGACCGACGCCACACAGAAGGATCTGGAGGTGACATTTGCCTGCGATATGGACTGGACAGCACGCGTCTACGATGCTGCCGACACCGAAGGCAACGAGCTTACATGGGCCTCGGTATCGCCCGAATCGGGCACAGCCGGCACCGACTGCAAAGTGATTGTGCACCTGCTGGAGAACCCCGACCACAACAACACCCGCGTGGTCACACTCGAAATCCTCACCGAGAAAGGCAACCCGACCACAATCAAGATCGGTCAGGACCTCATGCCGATGGATCCCGCAACCATCCCCGACTACGACAAATACTACTGCCCCGGCGCATGGAACCCTCACTTCGAGAAGGGTCCCGAAAATCTGCTCCGCGGTGACAGCTACTATTCATGGACACGTTCGGCCCAGAGCGAGCACTTCGTGGTGTTCTGGAGCATCGACTACGGCACAGAGCATCCCAACTCGCCCGAGACACCCGCCAACTGGCGCGTGGACATCGACGACCTGCTTGAAAAAGCCGAGCACTTCTTCGATATGAATGTCAACAAGCTCGGCATGTCGACCATCGGCCAGGGCAAATCGGCTCTCGACAAGTACAAGATGCAGATTTATCTGATCGGTCAGGACGAATGGCTCGCCACAGGTTCCGGCTATGACAACGTGATCGGCGCACTGTGGGTAAATCCCTCCACCTGCCAGCCCGTCGGCTCCACAATCGCCCACGAAATCGGCCACTCGTTCCAGTACATGGTATATGCCGACAAGGTTTATCAGGGTGTAGCCGATAAGGACGGTGCCCTCCTCCCCTATGGCTTCCGCTACGGATTCGGTCAGGACGGGGAAGGCGGCAACGGCTTCTGGGAACAGTGCGCACAGTGGCAGGCTCATCAGGACTTCCCCGAAGAGCAGTTCGATCTGGGCAACTGGCCCGTATGGAACGCCAACCACCACCGCCACTTCCACCATCCGGCCTACCGCTACGCCTCCTACTTCCTCCAGACCTACTGGGTGAACAAGCACGGCATCCCGGCCTACGGACGCATCTGGCAGGAATCGGAGTATCCCGAAGATGCCATCGAGGCATACACCCGCCTGTACTGCAACAACAACTGGGACCAGATGAAGGACGAGCTGTTCGACTACGCCCAGCACATGGCCACCTACGACATGGACGGCGTGCGCGAATATGCCGGCGGACATCAGGACATGTACCGCACGGACATGTATCTCGTTGACAACGGCTACTATCAGGTGGCCTACAGCAACTGCCCGGGCCATACCGGTTTCAACGTCATTCCCCTTATCGCCCCCGCTGCAGGCGGCACAGTGACTGTTGACTTCGAAGGTCTGCCCGACGGCGCACAGCTCGCCGCCAAGGACAAAGGTCAGGTATGCGATCCCGACGGCAACATCCAGTACACCACAAAGACCTACAACAACACCGAATTCGGCGCCAACAATCAGGGCTGGATGTACGGTTTCGTGGCTCTGAGCGACAACGACACCCGCACCTACGGCCAGGCATCGAAGGACGCCAAAGGCACGCTGAGCTTCAACGTACCCGCAGGCACCAAGGAACTGTATCTGGTTGTGATGGGCGCTCCCACCGCCTACCAGCGTCTCCCCTGGAACCACGATTCGGCCAACAGCGACCACTCGGAAGGCTCCGACCCGCAGTTCCCCTACATGGTGAAATTCACCGGCACCGACCTGAAATATTACGAAGAGGCTCCTGAATGCGTTTACGATGTTGTCGACGCCAACCACATGAACGTGACATTCGACCTCCGCGTTCCAGCATCGTCGGGCGACTGGGCTCTCACAGCCATTGACCTCGGCGAACCTCAGATGCTCCTGTTCTTCGGCCTCGGTTCTGCCGATGAAATGAACGCACTGTTCGTCGATGTGGCTCCCGGCGACGAGGTTCGTCCCGCCGAAGGCACCATCGTTCTCGGTAACCTCGAGACAGACGGCTCATTCTGCTTCACCGGCTCGTCGAACAACGGATACTGGTGCAACGCAGACGGCAACCGTGTGGCATGGGGCGGCGGACAGGTACTCTACACCGAACGCGACGGCCTGAGCATGACACTCGGACAGCTTGCCGGCTCATTCCAGGCCGGCGATACTCCGGTGCTCCGGCCTGCCGTGATCTACACAAAGAACGGCGAGACCTTCATCGCACAGTACACCATCACCTATCACTATTATTAATGAGACCAGTCCCATTAAACTGGACAGGCTATTTTGAGATAATTTAGTTCTTTTCCATACTCCAATCACGACCCGACCCTGCCACGCGCGGGCCGGGTCGTGTGCAATACTCTGAACCCAGCATACCATGAAGCATGCATTTTATTGCATGGTTTCGTTTCAACTGACAGACTAAAATCGTAACTTTGTAGGGGATGCCGCACTTGGGGTATCCCCTGCGAATCTTTACCGCTACGCCTCACCATGAAGACCTGTAACCGCATCACATACGCCATGCTGCATATCCTGTCGCTGATTTTGCTGGCGACAGCAATGTGCCACACAGCCGCAGGTGCAAACAAAATGCAGCCATGGTTCAGGCATTACACCACTTCGCACGGACTGCCCGCCAACTGTGTGCGTGACATCTGTCAGGACGATGCCGGCTTTATATGGATGGCATCGGACGGCGGCCTGACGCGCTTCGACGGCAAAACATTCCGTTATTATCCCCTAACTTCACCCGGACCCAAAGCCGACGACCAGTTCGCACTGGAGCTGCTCAACAGCCACGGGCACCTGTATGTAGGCACTGATGCCTATCTCTACCGTTACGACGACAGCGCCGACCGCTTTGTGAACGTGCCGGTGACCGACAGCAACGGCAACGAGGTGAACGGGCTGATACGTTCCATCGGAATGGACGGGTCGGAAAACCTGTGGGTCTCCATACTTGGAAAGGGTGTGTTCAGGCTGAATCCCGACGGCACCACACCGGGATATTACTCATTCCCCGACCTGAATGTGTTCGCCGGAAACATCTACGTTGACAGCCACGACCGCGTGTGGGTGAGCAACAACAGCGGCATAGGCGGCCTGTATGTCTACGACCCTGACACCGACCGTTTCAACGAATTCATAATCACCACCGAGAACGGACGCCACATGGTGCACTCCATGGCCATGGCCGAGGATGCTGCCGGGAATTACTGGCTGGGCCTGTGGAACGGCTCACTGCTGCGCTTCGACGCCGCCACCGGTCAGGGACGCATTTTCAGCGGAACAGGTGCATACCACATCCATTCGCTGCTCACCGATAATCCCGACGAATTCCTCATAGGCTCGGACATGGGGCTCACCACATTCAATCCTCAGACTCTGGAAAGCACTACTTTCAAGCACGACGAGCTTAACCTGCAGTCGCTGTCCGACCAGTTTGTGCATCCGCTGATGCGCGACCGCGAGGGAGCGCTGTGGGTGGGAACGTTTTACGGCGGCGTAAACTATATGCCCCCGCAGATCAAGCCCTTCAACCGCTACCGCGCATCGGCCTACCGCAACTCGGTGTGCGGTTCGCTTATCAACGCTTTCGCCGAAAGGCCCGACAGATCGGTGTACATCGGCGCGGAGGACGGCGGTGTAAGCCTGTTCCATCCCGACACACGCACGTTTGAACCGATATCAATCCCGACACAGAATTCCGGTCTGACACTCAACGTGCAGTCGCTGTGCCTCGACCGGAACAAACTATGGATAGGCACCTACGCCAACGGGCTCATCTGCCTTGACACAACCACAGGGAGAATCTCCCCTTACACTTCCGATCCAGACCACCCCGGCACACTGGATGACAACAGCGCATATGCCCTGTTTCTTGACAATGAGAACAACCTGTGGGTGGCTACAACAAACGGACTGAACCGCTACAACCGTGCCGACAACAATTTTGAACGCATACGCACGCTGGGGGTTCGCACCGTGAGCATCACCGCCGACTCACAGGGAGCTTTGTGGCTCGCCACACACGGACGCGGGGTGTTCCGCTTCCATCCGCACAGCGATGTGTGGCGCAATTTCCGGCATGAACCGCAGCACCAGTCTTTGCCCCATGACCATGTCAACTGCATCACAATCGGCAGCGACGGCACCATATGGGCCGCAACCGAAGGCGGACTGAGCCGATTCAACCGAGCCACCGACAATTTCGAACCGGTGACACTCCCAAACAATGCCCCCACATCAATAGAAGGGATAGCCGAAGAAGGCGATCACCTGTGGCTTACCACCTCGTCCGGACTGCTCCGCTATAATCCCAAAGAGGGGTCGATGGAGCGTTTTGCCGAAGACGACGGACTGGCCAACAACCAGTTCCTGCCTGCCGCCATAATGAAAAGTTCCGACGGTAGCCTGTACACAGGCACAATCAGCGGTTTCAACCATTTCCATCCGGCCGCCATCCGTGCCAACACATTCGTGCCGCCGGTGAGATTCACGGCACTCGAAATAGCCAACAACCCGGTGGAAGTGGGCGCTCCGCAGCTGCCGGTGAGCCTCGGCAAGGGGGCCCAGATACGGCTCAGAGCGTCGGACCGTTCGTTCAGTGTATATTTTTCCGCTCTGAGTTATGCCAATCCCCGGGCTAACAACTACCGTTACAAACTCGACGGCTTCGATAAGGACTGGATAGAAACCGGAAACGACAACAAGGCACAGTACACCAACCTCCCGGCAGGGCGCTACACACTGCGCGTGCAGGCCTCGAACAACGACGGGGTATGGAATCCCGAGGAGGCACAACTTGACATAATTGTATCTCCCCCGTGGTATCTGAGCTGGTGGATGGTGATATTCTATGTGCTGCTGGCATGCGGGGCTGCCTACGGAGCCTACCGCATAGTGATACGCAACGCCCTGAAAGCCCGCGGACGCGAGATTGCGCGCCTCAAGGCCGACCGAGAGAAAGAGATGTTCAACGCCAAGCTCTCGTTCTTCACCATCATAGCGCACGAAATCCGCACCCCGGTGTCGCTGATTATCGGGCCGCTCGAAAAGGTAATGTCGTCCAAGGAACCGATTCCCGACCCGGTGCGCCGCGATCTCGATGTAATCGACCGCAACGCCCACCGGCTGCTGTCGCTTGTGAATCAGCTTCTCGACTTCAAGAAAGCCGAACAGGCCATCATAGCCCTCGACAAGCGCCCCACCGAAATTGTAAAACAGGTGGAGGCCGTGGCCGCACGTTTCCGTCCCTCCATAGAGCAGATGGGTGCCACATTCCTATGCCGCTACCCCACAGAATTCAAAGCCGACATTGACCCCGAGGCATTCAACAAGATGGTGAGCAACGTGCTTAACAACGCGCGCAAGTACATGCGCAGCCAGATTACGCTCGACGTGACCAACGATGCCGCCAACGGCACATTCACCATAAAAGTAACCGACGACGGCTGCGGCATATCCCGAATTCCAACAAAAGATTTTCAAGCCGTTCTATCAGATAGCCGCAGAGAAACCCGATGCCACACGCATTGGACCCGGCCTTGGGCTGAGCATCCTGAAAAACATTGTGGACGCCCACCATGGCACGATAAGCGTGGAGTCGGAACCGGATGTGTTCACAAGTTTCATCATAACGCTTCCGCTCACACAGCCCGATGCCGTGAAGGCCGACATTGCAGCCAGCCATGAAACAGCCCTGAGCGACCTCCCGCCAATGCACAAGCCGGAAGGAGCCAAACCGCGGCTGCTTGTGGTGGACGACAACGAGGACATGCTGCAGTTCCTGAAAAGTTCGTTTGAGGAGACCTATGATGTCGTCACGGCAACAAACGGCATGGAAGCGCTGTCGCTGCTTGAGAACCACCAGATATCGGCCATTGTCAGCGATCTCATGATGCCGAAGATGAACGGTGTGGAACTGTGTCGCGCAGTGCGTGGCAACCAGTCGTTCAGCCACATCCCCTTCATTCTCCTCACCGCAAAGACCGACAATTTCTCGAAAATCGAGGGGATGAACTGCGGCGCGGACTACTATGTGGAGAAACCGTTCTCAACCCACTTCCTCGACGCATGCCTCACCAACCTGATGACGCGCCGCAAGCAGCTGGCACAGAAATTCTCGCAAGAGCCACTGGCTCCGCCGACAGCCCTGGCTGCAACCCCTGTCGACGAGACCTTCATCACGCGTCTCACCACAGCAATCGAGGATAATTTCTGCAATCCCAACCTCAATGTCGACTTCCTTGCCGAACAGATGCACATGAGCCGTTCAAGTCTGTATGCCAAAATCAAGACCCTGGCCAGCATGACACCGAACGAACTGATACAGATAACGCGCCTCAAACGCGCCGCACGCATGCTGCGCGAGGAGCACTACATGGTGAGCGAGGTGGGCACACTTGTGGGCTTCAACTCATCGAGCTATTTCTCCAAATGCTTCAAGGCCCAGTTCGGAATGACTCCCGGCGAATTTGCCGGCCCGCACTCACCGGCAACCGACACGCAAACAAACCCCTAACGCAATATGTCAACTGCAACCAACACTATCACCCCTGCAAAGAAAAAAAGTTCGAGAATTCTGGCCCTGGACATCATGCGCGGTATCACCATAGCCGGCATGATTCTGGTGAACAACTCGGGCGGCCCGGGCACCTATGCGCCGCTCCAGCACGCCCAGTGGAACGGCCTGACGCCTACAGACCTCGTGTTCCCCTTCTTCATGTTCATCATGGGAATATCCACCTACATCTCCCTGCGTAAATTCGAGTTCAAGCCGTCGTGGCCGCTGATTGGAAAAATCGTGAAACGCACGGTACTGATTTTCCTGATAGGCATGTTCCTGGCGTGGCTGTCGATGTTCGTGAAAGGGATTGCTGTGGAGGGCCGCACCCTCATTGAAGCCACCCTACGGTTCGGCGACATACGCATCCTCGGTGTGCTCCCCCGCCTTGCCATATGCTACGGTGCAGGCTCCATCCTTGCCATCACCCTGAAACATAAATGGCTGCCGGTGACCATCGCGGCCATACTGATTCTCTACGGCATAGCCCTCCTTGTTGGCAACGGTTATGCACCGGACGAAACCAGCATCCTCTCGCGCGCCGACCGCGCCGTGCTCACCGACGCGCATATGTACTACACCCACATCGACCACGTCAAAATCCCCATCGACCCCGAAGGTGTGCTCAGCACCATCCCCTCCATAGCCCACGTTATGATAGGCTTCTGGTGCGGAATGCTGATGATGGGCACAACCGACAACCGCGAACGCATCACCCAGCTTTTCATTGTCGGCACCATCCTGACCGTGTCCGGCTGGCTGCTGAGCTACGGGCTTCCTCTCAACAAAAAAGTATGGTCACCTACCTTCGTGCTCACCACTTGCGGCCTGGCGGCATCCACGCTTGGCCTGCTGATATGGATAATCGACATCAAAGGGAAAAAACGCTGGAGCCGCTTCTTCGAGGTGTTCGGCGTCAACCCCCTCTTCCTCTATTCGGTGGCATGGGTGCTTGCCATATTCCTCGGCCTCAAATGCTTCCCCGATGCTGCAGCCCCCGATGGCGTCTACAGCATCAAGAGCTGGATTTACTACAACCTGCTCATGCCACTCACCGGCAACCAATCGCTGTCGGCCCTCATCTACGCCCTGGCGTTCGTAGGCATCAACTGGCTCATCGGCCTCCCCCTCTACCACCGCAAAATCTACATCAAAATCTAACCGGCTTAAAACCCAATTGATTACATCACTGAATATATTTTTTCCGCATTTGTATTATCATTTCTGATAAACGTGCATGAAAATTTTGTTCAAAAAAATTGGCATAGAATTTGGTCAATTCAAAAAAACGTGATAACTTTGCACCTGCAAACGGAAAGGAAATGATGCAGAGAGATGCGTCAAAGGAAAGCGCAAATGCAGCGCGACGTTCAATTCCCAATCCAGTTGGCACTCACACCAATCAATTGCCTTGTGGTGTAATGGTAGCACGTCGGATTCTGGTTCCGCCTGTGAGGGTTCGAATCCTTCCAAGGCAACTTAAATAAAGAGCTAAGTCACAAAGACTCAGCTCTTTTTTTAATCCCTGATGTAAGTTAGATATAATAGCAACTGTCGTTTCCGCAACCACGGTTTCTATTTGCAATAGTTACTTTGTTTATTTCACATATCCGCAATATCAATCTTAATTCTACGATTTTTTCAAAGTTTCTTCCGGCAACACGTTCAGTTGCTTATCAACTCTGTATCGGAGTTGATTGAAGGCGGCGCAGAGGAGCATGAAAAGGTCACGAATTTCAAGCATGGAGTAGTGTTCTGCCCCTGCTTCCAACTTCACGCAGTCCGGTTACATACATTTACCTGAGCTTTGTTGGCGATGTCCATATTGGTTGTCTCTACGATATTTCGGCTATGTGCCTACTACCAAAACGCGTGTTAGAGAACATTACAATAAGCTGATTACAGGTGTGGCGACAGGGCGTTTTACTACTTTTACAGTATCTGCGATTGATTGTTAGCGAGATAATTGCTAACTTCGCAAATGAAGGCTGGAATTACGGTTTGTTTATTGTAGAATTGAGATCACATTCTATTCCTATTATCTATCTTTGATTTAAGTTTTAACATGTCCGATGATTTAAAGGAACATGAAGGGTTACACCAAATTGACACGCTCTTCCATGATGAGGTCAAAAGATCTGTCGCAAACGTGGTATCCGATAATTCTGGGCTCAATGAGGGAGAATTGCGGAAAAAGATTTTGGCAATCATCGAAAAATACTTCGATCAATCAATTGGCATCGAAAAAATGGGTGTAATGTTATCAACAAGAGGATGTATCACCGACCCAATTAGATTTCTGGAAATGTCTAAACAGAAATACCTTATGTATTATACAACCGGTCAGTTACCTCTGGTTAATTCAAAGACGACATTACAACAAATCGCCGCCATTGCAAAAGACCTGGACAAAAAGATTGAAGAAGCCCTTAAAGACAAACCAAAATCATTAGGTTTTATCCATCTGTATTGGGCTACAAAGAAAAAAATTTTAATGGACGATTATGGGATTATATGGTTTTCGCCTGCTGAATGCAATCCAGATATGCTTTATGATTGAAAAGGTCTGTATCAATAAAACCACGAAGCATATCACGACTCCATCCATTTCTCACAATCACCCCGGAATAATATACAGCCTTCTCAGCGCCACTTGAAAATCTGTCAAGCAAGAGCGTATAATGCCCCATGTATCTAATATATTCCATTCGTTAAATCTGCAACAAGTTGTTGCAGATTTAACGAAGTATTGGCATCGCTCTCTTTAATTCCATTCATCCCCTGTACAAAGTTAATTATTTTTATTGCATTTAAGCGTATCGGGATTATTGATAGTGTTGACAAGAGAAGTCTGGCTATGTGCGGACTACCAAAACTTGTGGCTGGGAGTATTGCAATTGATTGATTTACAGGTGAAACAGCAGGAGGCTTTACTACTTTTGCGGTATATGCGATTGATAGTTGGCGATATAATTGCTAACTTCGCAAATGAAGGCTGGAATTGTCGGCTTTCTTCTCTGCTGATTGCCGGTGTTCGTGCCTGTAGAGGTTGATTATATTCCGTCAAGATAAACTGTCATTATCAATAATAGCATGAAAAATCCATTCTGTTTCGGAAACTTCGGTTTTCTATTTCTATGCATTCTGAGCGCGGTGAGCGGATTTGCTGCCGGCGCACAGAATCCGGTTGCCCGCGAGGAAGCTACGGTACGTTCGGGCAATGCACGTTTCACGGTGCTCACGCCTGAAATGATACGCATCGAGTATAGCGACAAAGGCCTCTTTGAGGACCGCGCCACATTCGCCATCCAGAACAGAGAGATGGATGTGGTGCCATCTTTTACGCAAAAGGAGGACAACGATTTCCTGTACATCGAAACCGACCGGATTAAACTCAAATACCGCAAGGGTACGAATCCTGCCACCGACCCCGCTTCGCCTGAAAACCTTACCCTCACCATGCCGCACAACGGACAGGAGGTGGTGTGGTATCCCGGCAAACCGGACCCTCTGAATCTAAAGGGCACGTGCCGCACGCTTGACGGCAGCAACGGCGACAACAAACGCGCAGAACTTGAAAACGGGCTGATTTCACGTTCGGGCTGGGCTGTTATCGACGATTCATGGACGTCTACCCGCCCCGACGGCAGCCGGTCGTTTGCTCTTGAACCAAACGATGAGGTAGGTTTTGAATGGTGGAGCGAGCGGAAAGACCCGCAGGCCCTCGACATGTATTTCATGGGATACGGCACGGATTACAAAAAGGCGTTGGCCGATTTCACCAAAATCGCAGGGAAAATCCCCCTCCCTCCGGCCTATGTGTTCGGCTACTGGTACAGCCGCTATGCATCATATTCCGACGAAGATTACCGCCGGATTATGGCCGAGCTGAAAGGAAACGACATCCCAACAGACGTGCTGATTCTCGACATGGACTGGCACTGGAACGGCGACAAGGGCTGCGATTCGGAAGGCCGCGGAGGCTGGACCGGATGGTCGTGGAATACAAACCTGCTATCCAATCCTCAGAAGCTGCTGGACGACATTCACGCCAACAATCTCCGTGTGTCGCTCAACCTCCATCCTGCCGACGGCGTGAACAGCGTGGAGTCACCCCGCTATTATGAGGCCATGAAATCGGAACTTAACGGCAAATACGACACCGACGGCAACATTGCCTGGAGCATCGACTATCCTGACTTCACAAAATCGTTTTTCAGGAACATCATACGCGAGCATGAGCAGGAGGGTGTTGATTTCTGGTGGCTCGACTGGCAGCAGCATCTCACAAGCCATGCCACTCCCGGTCTGGGCGAGACTTTCTGGTGCAATCATGTTTTCTTCAACGACATGAAGAAAAACCGGTCCGAACACCGCCCCGTGATTTTCCACCGTTGGGGAGGGCTCGGCAGTCACCGCTATCAGATCGGATTCTCCGGCGATGCCCTGATCAACTTCCCCACACTTGCATTTCAACCCTATTTCACGGCAACGGCATCTAATGTGGGTTACGCCTACTGGGGTCACGACCTCGGCGGCCACGCTTTCACGGATGAAAAGATTGTGAACGACCCGGAACTCATGCTCCGCTGGATACAGTTCGGCGTGTTCACCCCCATATTCCGCAGCCACGCCACCAAGGATGAACGGATTGAACGCCGCATGTGGAAATTCAGCAACTTCCCACTGATGCGTGAGGCCGTGAAACTCCGCTATGCCCTTTTCCCCTACATCTACACCATGGCACGAAAAACCTACGACACTGGTGTGGGGATATGCCGCCCGCTGTATTATGAATATCCCGACAACGAAGAAGCCTATGCCTACGAGGGGGAATATCTTTTTGGTGACAACATTCTTGTGGCTCCCATCACCGAAGCAGCTCAGGATGGCAAAACAAGCCTGAAGGAAATCTGGTTCCCGAAAGGGAAATGGTGGAGCGTTGCCACCAACGAAATGATAGAGGGACCATGCGTGCGTACCATGCACTTTTCAGATAAAGACATCCCCTACTTCTACCGGGCTGGCGCCATGATTCCGCTCAATCCCCGGTCGGTGAAACGGGTCACCGACAAACCATCGCAGATGGTGCTTGATGTAGTGGCAGGTGAAAATGGCGACGACATTCTCTATGAGGACGAAGGTGACAACAGCGATTACGCCACACGATATGCCACCACACAGCTGCGGCACCGTGTTGACGGCAAAACGGAAACCTGCGTGATTGGACCCCGCCAGGGCGACGGAACAAATCTTGTGGAACGCCGCTCGTGGACAGTTAACCTTCTGAACGCAGCGACTCCGGCAGAGGTGAAGGTCAACGGCAAAATTATCGACCAATCAGGCTGGGATTACAATGCTGCCGACAGGAAGCTCTCGGTCCGCCTTCCTGAAACCGACTGCAACACACAGTCAGAAATCATTGTCCGCTATCGTTAAAACGACATACAAAAAGAATTCTCAGGAAGGCACCGGCAACCATCCGCACCCACCGGAGAATTCCGCTCAAAATATTGGTAATTGATTTTAAGGTAAAAAGATCCGTCCAAAACGAGGAGACTGTATCAAACAGCACTCCTCGTTTTGTGTAAAGACTGCCACATGCTGCTATAAAGATTTAATGAAGAGGAAGCTATTCGCGGTATCGGGTGGGATTCACACCCAGCATGCGCTGCACGTAGCGGCTGAAATAGGCAGGCGAAGAGAAACGGAACATATCGGAAATCTGAACGAACATCACCTCTCGGTTATGACGGTAATCACCGTTTTCAAGCATGTCGAGAAACCGGCTCATGAGCGATGCATTCTGTGCGGACACCCCTTCCTCCCGGTTGATCACCGAATGGAAATCAAAGAAATCAAGAATTCCACCACCGGGAACGCGGAAACGCATCCTGAGCCATTATCATTGCCGGACGCCGAACATCCATGCAAAGGAGCGTTCAAGGCGCTGTTGTGCATACTGGTAATGGTTGCCGGGGACGAGTTCAAAACAGGTCTTTACAGAATGGGCTGAAAGATAGTCGACGATACGGACTGTATCCTTCTGGACACATCGGAACTGAGGCACAGGCGACTGGGCCTCTTTGTCACCTAATAGAAAATAGGCACGCCCGGATCGGGAAGGCACCGGTTGTGAGGTAAGCCAATCGGCAAATCCCTCGTACCAGAACGACCCCGAGAGGGAGATTATATCGGTAAACACATCGCACTCCATCCACTGCCACAAAGTGAACAGCCCTGACAGCGACACTCCTGCAAGTGTGCGCCTCACATCGGCAGCAATGCCGAGCCGCCGTTCAACTTCCGGAATCACACTCTGCCTTAACAGGGACAGAAACTGTGCGGCATCGCCTTTAAAATCAGGAGTTCCTGTCGGGACTCCTTTTGCCTTCCACGGGGTGAGGTCGTTGTTCCAATCCATTCCGGTGATCACCGCAATCGACACGCCATAGAGAGCAGCCGCATGCTCCATCCATTGGCCCGAGACTGCAGCAGGATAAAGCAGATAGCAAATCCGGTCAGTGCCGCCGGCAACCGCCTTGATATCGAGATTGTTGATTTTCAGTGTCTGCATATTTCAATATTCCGGGAAGCTCCTTAAACCCGATACTTTTATATAACGACCGGGCCCCAGGGGTTGTTTCAAGATATATCTTGTCGCACCCAAGTTGATGCGCCACATCAACGAGGTGCCTGACTATGGCATGCCCTATGCCGCGGGACCGGAATTGCGGCCTCACATAAATGTTCATCAGATAGGCACACCGGCCCGAAGGATTGTCGGGCGACGGCAACTCGTCCGACAGGCATATCGCGCCGCAACCGCACTCAATTCCATTCGAGACGGCCACCACCGCCACATGCGAGCCGTCAGCGACATGCACCTTATAGTACCGGCGGTTGGCCAGAAGCAGCCCGGCGGATGGTGCTATGCCGAACACAGCACGAAGCACCTCGTCACGCCAGGCCATCAGTGTGTCTATCTCTCTGAGGGGCAGTATGGAGATTCCTGTCATCCGATACCTCCTTCCTTCATAACCACAGGTAGGGCATGATTATCCACCTTTCCGCGCGGAGTGAGCGGCAGTTGCTCCATCCTGACAAAAAATTCCGGTATCATGAAATCGGCCAACCGGCTCCTGAGAAAGCTCTTCATATCGCTCAGTTTGCAATATTTATGGGAAGGCACAACATAAGCCGTGAGATATGCCAGCCCGTTTTCATCAGTAAATGCCCGCACCACTCCACGCTCCACGCAAGGCGATTCGTTCAGCACATTTTCCACCTCATCCGGCTCAACGCGTTTGCCAAGAATCATTACCTGACGGTCGCGGCGGTGCAGGAATGCAATGTTGCCGTCGGGCAGCACATATCCGAGGTCGCCGCTGCGATACATGCGGCGCCCGTCGTGCCACGTTGTAAAATTTGACTGCTCCGGAGGGTTGCCGAGATAACCACGCGCCACCCCTTTGCCGAATATGCATATCTCACCGGTATCACCATCCGAAACTTCATTGAGGTTCTCTTCGAGAATCCTTACCTCCACACATTTAATGGCTTTACCCACAGGGAATGTTCCGTCGTCGAGCGCCACAGCGTTGTCAATCCTGAAATATGTGGCGCACACGGTTGTCTCGCTCGGACCATAAGTGTTGTAAATCATAAAATCATGGCCACGAAGCCAGGTGATGTAACTTTCCCTCACCACATCTCCACCGCTTATGAGTAATCTGAGTTTAGAGGGATAACGACGATGCCGATTCATGTCGGCAAGCAGATAAGGGAAACCGCTTATCTCAGTCACACCGTGACGCTCGCAGAAATCCATCAGTTCATCTATACCTCCGTCCTTCACTTTTTTGGGCGGGATTGCAAGCGCAGCTCCATTTAGAAGGGTGGTAAACACCTCTTCTACAAATATATCGAACGCACAAACCGAAAACTGCAGCATCACATCGCCCGGAGCCACATTGAATTCCGCCTCGAAAGCCTCGGCATAATTCACCACACTCCTGTTCTCCACGGCCACACCCTTTGGGCGTCCGGTGGTACCGGAAGTATAAAGCACATAGGCCAGACCCTCGGGCGAGGATTTGTCTTCATGACTTATTGGAGTTGCCGGGAGATTATGACAAAAATCATCGGTAATCACCAGCGATACACCTGCGGTCTGCATCATATAGTCAATACGTTCACGGGGTAATGCCGGTTCGGCCGGCACATAGGCCGCCCCACTTTTCAGCACGGCAAGCATGGCGGCCACCATCTCAGCACCGTGGCTCATGACAATGCCGACAAATTCAGGCCGCATCAAGGCGAATTTATCAAGTATGGCATCCGCCATCGCATCAAGTTCCCCATATGTCACGGTGCGGCCATCTTCCGCTATGGCGACGGCATCGGGATTCCGGTCAACCCATACGGCGAACCGGGAATATATCGTATCGTTAATCATATCCTGATGTGCTTATATATTTGAAAGCACTGCAGGGCATGTTTTGTTCACTTGTTGATGAAACGGCGCCATCCTCACGGTTGCACTTCAAGCAACACGGGATATTCGTTTTTTATCTTTTTTGTCAGTTTGGCCACAACCTCGCAATAACTGTGCCGGACAAGTGATTTCACCATATCATCAGCCAGATTGCCTCTTAGGTTAAGCTGGTTCCAGTGCCTTTTGTTCCAATGCCATGCCGGCTCGATTTCAGCATAGCGGTCACGCAAGTCGAGTGCATACTCGGGGTTGCATTTCAGCACAAAATAGTCAGGCCGCTCAAACCCTACGCAGGCAAAAATCTTGCCGCATACGCGCAACACAAGATAATCATCGCCGAACGGCATATCCTCCGTAACCATCGGCAGCGACAGGCAATAGTCCCTAATCTCTTCAATATTCATTGTGTGGATCATTTATTTTTATCTACACAAAGATAGAAATCATTCCGGATTTTCAATCCGATGTGAGAAAGTTAAATGACGTGCCCCGTTTTTTAATTTAATTTATAATTTTGAATCACAAAGAGTTAAATCGAGGTTAAACACGTAGGGCACATTTAATTTCGGGTTGTTATTCCTGTCATAGTAAGCGAACGAACGAAAAATATAACATAAAAAAATTGTATCGACTATGAAAAAGAGATTTTTAGGAATCGCACTTGTAGCCATGTCTCTTGTATCCTTCTCCTGCGTGGCACAGAATACAACCGACAACAACTCTGCAAAAATCGAAAAGGTAAAACGCCAGAAATGTGACAAAGCTTCATGCGTAAATCCTTTCGAAGGCCTCAACCTCACCGACGCCCAGAAAACCCAGCTGCAGCAGCTCAACACCAAGCGTATGGAACAGCGCAAGCAGCAGGCTCAGGCACGCAAGGCCGACAAGCAGCGCAATGATTCCACCCGTATGGAAGCTCGCAAAAATGCCCGCAAGGAATACCTTGAGGAGGTCAAGGCGATCATTGGCCCGGACCAGTACGTTGTTTTCCTCGAAAACATGTATGTCAACGGTGGCGGCAACCACAACGGCAAAGCTTTCCAGAAAGGACAGCGCATGGGCAAACACGGCATGGCTCACAATCGTGCTGATAAAGGCAACCGCCGCCACGACGGCAAAAACCGTCAGGCTCAGCGCATGAACAATGCACAGGTCGCAACCAGCGCCCAGTCATAACAGGTTCCCACACATAATATAACAACACTGAGTAATCACTACGGAGTGTCAGAACCGAAAGTTCTGACACTCCGTTTTGTCTTATTCCTTCAAGGGTTTGCTGTTGTTCTTCTCAACCTGATCTTTCCGAAATTTCCGCCAGCGATTATTGAAGTTTTTATTGAACTTGTAACGCGATATACCGGTCAGTGTCTTCAGCATGCCTAAAGCACGGTTGCCGAAGGTGAAATTCCGGTTCACCTTGGTACGGCCAATCATTCTGTGGTCAGGAACAACGTCCAGCCTGATCTGTTCGCGGTCTACGCTGTTCACCCGGTCAATCAGCGCAAGGACTGACGGCTGCAACGGCGGAGCATCCTCCGGTTCATAGATGCCGATGGCCGACGTATCGATTTTAAGCTTTTCCCATTTTTTGGCTTCCTTTACCGTGATATATTCCTTGTCGAGCATATAGACCTCGGCATATGTACTGACAAACACCGGTTCGTCCACACGGTTGAAGCGGAACATCTCATAACCCCTACCGTTTGATTCTATTGTAAACGCATAGCCGGTCAAGTCAATCGGGCAGACGGTGTCACCGGCAACATTGCCGTAATTAAACCGTATACGCAGGTTTTCAAAATCCACGTTTTTCCGGAAAAATGCCGACAGCCCCGGCACCCATCGTCGTCCTGCAGTATCGACCATGACATTGACATCCACAATAACCTTGTCATCACGCTTGGTCCAGATTTCCGACGGGCTATAGCGGCCATGAAGCGTGTCGGTGCCGCACTCCAGACCCCTCAGAGCAGATGGCATTTTAGAAACGGGTACCACCCCTATCCAGTCGGACCAGGTAAAATGCTGATTGCTGACATCGCTGACACTGTCGAGCCCCTGGGCGTTTGTAAACCGGTAGTAAGATTTGCACGTCAGTATTCTTGGCGTGGACCACCCCTTGAACTTGGTATGTCCGTCGGTAGTCAGCATGTAATCCACCATTTTCTCACGGAAAAGCGAAACGGTGTCGGTATAAGTGGACAACGTGGAATACTCCCGGACATATGCAAGCATGTGGAGCACACGGTGCTGTCGGGTTTCCACTGTCACTTCCGGCAACTCCGGAATATTTTCCTGCATAAAAATCGTATCGCCGTGAGCCTCTGACACCGAAGTCTCCTCGTAGCCGAGATAACGCACCGTAACCGGATAACTTTCCTTCCCGATAAGCGGTAGCCGTCCCCTGTTGTTACTTATGCCTATGGCTTTACCGTGGCGGTCGAATACCGACGCGTTCGCCAGCGGCATCCCTGTCACCGCATCAGCCACAACGGCCGTATGTGTCTGCCCCGTCATCCCTGAGAATGAGAGCAAAATCATAACTATTATGACAACATACCGCCCCATACCCGCAAAATCACTCAAATATGATTAACGTCCCTAATGTTACCATTATACGATTTTGCCGTTTTCAATTTCAGATTTAAGAAACTGAAAAATATAAACCGCACCCTGATAATATAGACCACATTCCGGATCATTCAGCTTTGTGAACGTAGTGGAAGAATAAAGCTCATCAAGAGCACGGCGAATATCCCATCCATATTCCGCCATAAGCATCTCGGCAAGTTCTGCCGCAAGGCATTCGATTTGAAATTGTATGTCTTGTGTCATACTTCGCTATGTTTTAATGACTCTACGGCTCTGGAAGTGCCAAAAAAGTATTGTATGGCATGGTCGCCACGAAATCTCAATTCTTCAACCAACGCGGAGGCTGACAAATAACCCATTATATAACGACGAATCTGAACGCCAACAGTATCGTCTGCTATAGGGCCTATCACAATATCATAGGGATGAGCCGGCGTTTCAGAGTTATTTTTACGATTCATTACAACAAACTCCGCCCATTCCTCTGTATAATCATGGAATATCTTTATATTCAGACCTTTCTTAGCGGCCTCCTCTTCATCAAATTCAAAACATGACACAGTAGGTTGACCTTCATTCAGAAAACGGGTTGTGCGGACAGCCATAGCCATTGCTTGGTCAGGATCGGCATTGAGATAGAATCCCTGACCAAAATCCTTACCTCGTTTACTCAGTGTAAGGTCAATCTTATCAATGACCATGTTGGAGCCGTGATAAAGTCTCGTCATATCTTGCCTCCTTCCCGTTGGCAAATAATCTGAAGATCTGAAACGGCATCTTCGATGGAGAGGGTATGTTCGGCAGCGTAGCAATCAAGAAGGAAATCGATACCCGTGAAACGACGCAGATATGCATAGGCTTGTGAGTTTGAAAGCTGGAACCGCTGTGCAAAAGCTCCGACACACGCCACTACATACTCGATTTTATCACATATTTCTTTCTTGTCCATAGCTTCACCTTATTGCTTAACAAACTCTTTTAACACCAATATCAAGTAATTCCGAGCTCTTTGATGTTAAACGCAAATCTACAAATAAAAACTGAGACCACAATCAAATGTGAACAATGAACCAACAAAAGTTGATAAAAATGACGCTGGATATAATTAACGTGAGTTCGATATAAGACTTCGATAATTCAACAATAAAACAATCAGCCATTTAGTATGAGACTAATTGGCTGATTTCCTTGGTATTTTCGCAAAAAAAATCGTAAATTTATAGTGTCTAATTACAATATTTACAAGAGTTTGCGCTATGATTATCGAGAACAAAATTACATAATTTTTCTGTCTTGCCGATGATTTCTGCAAGTATTTTTCTTCTGAACTCAAAAAGTATCAGCTCAGTGATGGCAAAAAACATCTTGAGTTTGACAGAATAAAATAAAAAAATATCTAACGAACTATTGCACAGTTCGTTTTTATTTGTACCTTTGTAGTAATACTACGTAATACGACCAAAGATAATGAGACTGAGTTTTTCACGCCCCCAGCGTCCCCATACCATATATGTTCTTAAGTCTTTCCGCGACAAAACAGTAAAGAGTACAACCAAACGAGTTGAAACCCCTTGGTAGTGAGGAAGAAATAGAAAAGAAATATGGTTGTCCGATGGTCTGGCATGGGCAAAGGAATATGTTACTCGACTCAACGAGGAGGAAAAAACTCGGCAAGGAGAGAGTTACTGCCGAGTTTTCTCCGACAGAGCGAATTGCTGCGGGCAGGCAGGTAAGCTATGATTGCGGTGACCTGCTTCTGCTGCCGTTATATAATGCGCTTGGTCTGCCTCAGATGTGCGAGAGTATCGTTGCAGGAACAAAAGTCAAGTATAACCTCAACGAGATACTCGAGACACTGGTAATGCTTCGTCTGCTGTGTCCATGCTCTAAACTGAGCAGTTATGGCATCGGTAAAAAGGCGCATGCGCAAGATGACATGCGCCATCGAGGATGTCTACCGTGCTTTGTCGCTGCTGTCGTCGCATATTGATGACATACAGGCTGAGGTATGGAAAAACTCAAAGAAGGTTATCAGGCGTGACACACGCGTAATCTTTTATGACTGCACGAACTATTACTTTGAGATAGAAGACAATGACCCCTATGGCATCGACCAACGTCATCCCCGTCGGCCCGAGGGCATACGCCGCCGGGGCAAATCCAAGGAACACCGTCCCAACCCCATTGTGCAGATGGGACTTCTGATGGACGCCGACGGCATACCGCTGTCGTTCATCATCTTTCCCGGCAACGAATCGGAACAACCCTCGCTGCAGAAGATAGAGGAGATGATTGCCGAAAAGTTCGGGCTTAACGAGTTCGTGATCAGTACCGATGCCGGACTCTCCAGCGAAGACAACCGCCGCTATAACATGACCGAAGGCAGAGAGTATATCGCCGTTCAGTCGCTGACCAAGCTCCCCGAAGCTGACCAAAAGATGGCTCTCAATCCAAAGGGATGGCATATAGCCTTCCGTGACCGTAATCTTGGACCCATATGCCCCGAAGACCCCGACCGCGACACCTTTAACCTCGATGAAATCGACCTTGATGCCGAGCGGCACACAAAAGTTTTTTACAAGGAAATAATTGTCAACAAGGCTGTTGGGGGGCAAGAAAAAAGCACCGCGCGACCCGAGCGGGTCATCGTCACCTACTGCCACGACTTCGCCCTGTATCTGCGCCAACGTGAAGAAGAGCGCATAAAGTCCGCCGAAAAAATCATTAAGAACAAACAGGTCAAGTCACGCCAGTCGCAGCAAGACCCTCGCCAGTATGTATCAACCGTATACGTCACCAAAGACGGAGAGCCCGCCGAACACATATCTATGTCTCTCGATACAAAGGTGATAGAAAACGAAGCCCGCTTTGACGGCTTCTATGCCTACGGCACCTCGCTTGACGATGACGCCGTCGACGTACTGCGCGCCCGCTCGTTCCACCATGAGGTCGAGCACCTGTTCCGCACTACCAAATCCTTCCTCGACGCACGCCCCGTCTATCTGCAGCGCGCCGACCGAATCCGATCTCACTTCCTCATATGCTTTCTCTCCATGGTCATACTTAAGATACTTCAGAAACAGATGGACTTGCCCGAACTGTCCATAGACCGGCTCATCGGCACAATACGAGACTTCAAGCTCGGATACATACAAGGTGCAGGTTATATACCTCTGTTCCAGCGCAACGAGCTCACCGACCGTCTTCAGCAGATAAACAATATCTGCGTTGATACACAAATAGTTAAGATAAAGACTCTAAACGCCATGTATCGCAAAGTGTTAAAGTAATGTTAAAATAAACGCTTCATTCTGTAATACTACAAAGCACACTGCCGTAAGGTGGTGTGCTTTAGTGTGTTATGGTATAAAGTGTCAAAGATGGAAAATTACATAATTTTTCTGTCTTGCCGATGATTTCTGCAAGTATTTTTCTTCTGAACTCAAAAAGTATCAGCTCAGTGATGGCAAAAAACATCGCAATAAGCCGGGACGGCTTTCCGATGCCGAGGTCATTACCATCCTGATTCTTTTTCACAGCAAGGGTTTCAGATGCCTCAAACACTTTTACACGCAGTATGTCTGCAAGCACCTTACCCACTTGTTCCCCAACACAGTGTCATACAACAGATTTGTTGAATTGCAAAAGTCCGTGCTGCTTGCCCTCACAGTATTCATCAAGGAAGTTCTGCTGGGCACCTGCACCGGCATTGCGTATGTCGATTCAACGCCGTTGAGAGTCTGCAAACACCAACGCATACTTATACATAAGACTTTCAAAGGTATAGCCCAGCGGGGCAAGTGCTCGATGGGATGGTTCTTCGGCTTTAAGCTGCATCTGATCATCAATGACAAAGGTGAGATACTGAACTTTATGTTCACTCCGGGCAATGTCGATGACCGTGAGCCACTGTATTCAGAGTCATTTATTGAAAACGTCAGGGGCAAACTCTGTGGAGATAAAGGATATATCGGCAAGCAACTGTTTGAGTTCCTGTTCATGAACGGTATTCAGATTATCTCAAAAGTCAAGAACAACATGAGGAACTCGCTGATGTCTGTCTCCGACAAGATCATGCTTCGCAAAAGAGCTTTGGTCGAATCTGTTAATGACGAACTTAAAAACATCGCTCAGATAGAACACTCAAGACATCGGTCTTTCGCAAATTTTATAACCAATGCCTTGAGTGCCATTGCCGCATATTGTCTCTTTCCAAAGAAACAATCTATTTCACTGGAGTTCGTGCCGGACAATCAATTGACGTTATTCTGATTCCTTATATCGAACTCACGTATATTACGGTTGCATTAACCGTTTTTACAGAATTTACACAACTGCAAATCAAGCCGTAATATATTTCACCGAAACACTAACCAATCTTACCGATATGTGTTGTGCCCTATTGTTTTTCAACTCCGGATATGATAAGTTTGCAGAATCAACAACACTACATAAAAATGCCCGACGACATTATCCACCATCGACAAGGCCGACAAGAAAGTGCTTGTGCTGTCGGCCAGTCCCCGCTGCGGCGGCAACACCGACCTCCTGTGCGATGAATTTGTCAAAGGAGCCACCGAGGCAGGCGGCGACGTGGAGAAAATCTTCCTTGACGACTACAGAATCGATTTTTCACGAAGAGCACTCTGTCGCCCCCGACACAGTGCTGACGGAAGGCGACCAGGCTCCTATGCTCGTCCAGAAAATGGCGGACGCCGACATAATCGTGCTGTCGAGTCCGGTCTATTACATGAACATCGACGGACAGCTGAAAACCCTGATGGACCGCTGCTACCGCAACAAGGGCCTCGAAGGGAAAGAATTTTACTACATCACAGCGTGCGCCGACCCCGATGAAGCCACAGCCGAGACTGCCATCTACGCATTCCGCGGTTTCGTGGTGTGCCTTCCCCACCCCACCGAACGCGGAAGCGTGAAAGCCATCGGCATGGGCCGCAAAGGCGCCGTGCAGGATTCTCAGTATCTCAACGAAGCCTATCTCCTCGGCAAAACCATCTGACACATCACCCCAATCCCATACAAAAAAAGCATGCGTCGCCATTAATTCCGCGACGCATGCTTTTTTGATATATTGGAACTTTCTGAATTCTAATCTCAGCATTCGGTGAGTTCGGGAGGAAGGATAGGCATTGCACCTTTCTTCGTGCATACGAATGCCGAGGTGCGCACGGCCAGGGCATGGGCCTCGGCCACACTTTTGCCCTTGAGGATGGATGAGATGAACGCTGCGGTGAAACTGTCGCCCGCGCCCACCGTGTCGGCCACTTCAACCTTGGGAGTGGGCTGGAACGAGACGTTGCCCGGAGTGAACACATAGCTTCCGTTGATGCCGCAAGTGAGAATGAGCATCTTGAGGTTATATTTTCCAAGCAGAATCCAGCACTTGTCCTGCAGGTCGATGCCCGGATAGCCGAACATACGGCTTACGGTGACCAGTTCCTCGTCGTTAATCTTCAGGATGTTGCACCGCTTCATCGAATTGCACAGAATTTCCTTGGTATAGAAGCCCTGACGCAGATTCACATCGAACACCACAAGCGAATCGTCGGTCTGGGGCATTGCGTCGAGGAAACGGTTTATGGTGTTGCGCGACACTACGTTGCGTTGCGCCAGCGAGCCGAAGCACACGGCTTTGGTTCTTTCGGCAAGCGATTCAAGCAGAGCCGTGTAAGGGATGTTGTCCCATGCCACATTCTCTTTTATCTCATACTGTGGCACACCGGCCGGATCGATTTCCACCTGCACAGTGCCCGTGGGATAAGGCACTTCGGCAATCTGCTGGTTCAACCCCTTGGAGGTGAAGTTTTCCACTATTTCCTGCCCGAGCGGATCGGCGCCGACGGCACTTACCACACAGCTCGGCAGTCCGAACTGCGACACGTGGTAAGCGAAATTTGCGGGCGCACCGCCTATTTTTTTACCTTCGGGGAGCACGTCCCACAGAGCCTCGCCCATTCCTACAACTACGTCGTTCATGATGATTCGGTAAGTTTTATTGATTTATATTATATTTTTCTTATTTTCAGCGTGTAGCACATCAGATATATCACACCGACTGTCATTACGGCCACAGCGCCGATCTGACCCACAGCATCTGCCGCATATCCCATCGCCAACGGAAAAACTGTTCCTCCGAACAAGCCCATAATCATAAGCCCGGAAACCTCGTTACGTTCGTTAGGAGTATATACAAGAGCCTGAGAGAATACAACCGAGAAGATGTTGGAGTTACCGAAGCCAATCAGACCGATGCCGACATACAACGGGGTCAAGGTGTCGCAGACGAAAAGGATAACCATGCCTGCAAGCATCATAAGCACGCTGACAGCAAAGAACAGTTTCGGAGACATAGCCCTCAGAAGGAAAGCACCCAGGAAACATCCGACTGTACGGAAGATGAAATACACCCCGGTGGCGAACCCGGCTTCCTCAAGCGGGAGTGCCAGACGCTCCATGATGATTTTCGGGGCGGTGGTGTTGGTGCCGACATCTATGCCCACATGGCACATTATGCCAAGGAAGCAGAGGAATATGAAGGGCCGACCAAGCAGACGGAGGCATTCGCCCACACCCGAGGCCTTGTCGGGACGCTCCTCATCGATGGGGGTTGCAGCCAGCAGCGAAATGGAAAGGAAGCTGATGACGGCATATATGACAAACAGTGCACGCCAGCCCAGACCGAACGTTGGGAATGCCGTCGTAGCTCCCCATGCGGCTATCACAGGGGCAAGAAACGAGGCTATGGCCTTGACGAACTGGCCGAATGTGAGGGTCGATGCAAGTTTATCCCCGCTTATCAGATTGGTCACCAATGGATTGAGTGAAGTCTGCATGATGGCATTGCCAATGCCAAGCAGAGAGAATGCCACGAGCATCACCATATAGCTGTCGCCGAGAGTAGGGACAAAGAGCGATGCGGCAGTGACAATCAGACTTATCAACACCGTGTTCTTGCGGCCGATGCGGTTCATCAACATGCCGGTGGGAACCGAGAAGATCAGGAACCAGAAAAACACCAGCGAGGGGAACAGGTTGGCCTGCGAATCGGTGAGGCCCAGGTCCTTCTGCACATAGTTCGAAGCCGTGCCGACGAGGTCTACGAACCCCATCACGAAGAAGCAGAGCATCACGGGAATTATCTGCAGCAGGAATGATTTGCGGTTGGTTACCAGCGATTGAGTCATATTCATACGTTCTTAATTCTTGTTTTAATTGTCTGATTTGAGAGAGTAGATTCTAAGATTCTCGACTTTGGCGTTGCCCCCTTCCGCCGATACGGAGAGTGCGGTGTAGGGAGTGCGCGGAAACACAAGATTCGTCATCACGAACTCGCCGTCGTTGCCGAACACCTCCATACTGGACCGGTCGACGAAAATCCGCAGCGCAATCCTGCCTGAAGCCTCATGTGTGGGCGTCACGGTGACAGCAGGAAAGCCCTCGCTGAAATCTGTGATGCCACTTTGGGTACGGTCAAACGAGAGTGTGGCCGCAGCCGGATCATACTGCATCACAACCTTTTCACCCTGACTGTTGGAAAACACAACATTCACAGTCTTTGCTTTTGAGGCTTCGATATCCATCAGAATCTCGCATATCCCCCCGTTCTCCGAGGGAAGCGCGAATGAACGCGCCTTCCGCCCCACAGTAGTCTTCTTCACTTTCGCCGCGAGCTTGCCACGCAAGGCCTCAAGTTCGGGCGACGGGGCGGAGGATGCATATACCTCGCCGTCGGGCGCACGGAACAGCCCCATTTCGCGCGGCAGAGTGTTGGCGCTGCGGAACTGCATGGTGGGCACGTCGGCCGCATACTGCCAGTTGCTCATCCAGCCAAGGGCCACACGGCGACCGTCGGGGGCATCGCTCCATGTAACTGTGGCATAGTGGTCCTTACCGTAGTCAAGCCATTTGGTGGACACGTTGCCGGCGGCATCGGTGTCAGCCTTGAAAGTCTTGCCGTCGAAATCGCCGACAAAATACTGAGTGCCGCTCCCTCCGAATGGACCGTCGGGGTTTATGTTGCACAGAAGCACCCATTTTTTCTCATCTGTGCCTGCCACGGGCAGTTCAAACAGGTCGGGACATTCCCACACGCCGCCCTGAGCACCCAAACCCTTGCCGAAACTGCTCTGAAGGGTCCAGCTCTTCATATCGGGCGAAGTGAAGATAAGCATCTCGTGGTCGAGTGCATGCGCCAGAATCATGTTCCACTCCTTGGTACTGTCGTTCCAGAACACCTTGGGGTCGCGGGCCTCGCTTTCGAGGGTGAGCACCGGATTGGAAGGATAGATGTTAAATGTCAGGCCATCGTCGGTGCTTGATGCCAGACTCTGCATCTGGCTTGTACCGGCCGATGTGTAGAGTGCGATTACGGCATCACTGCCGAAACCGGCTGTATTGTCGTGATCCACGGCGCAGCTGCCACTGAACACCGATCCAAGGCCGTTGGGACGTATTGCTTCGGGAAGATGCTCCCAGTTGACAAGGTCGTCCGACACGGAATGCCCCCATGTCATGTTCTGCCATTTCGAACCATATGGGTTGTACTGGTAGTAGAGATGCCACCGGCCGTCCTTGTAGAACATACCGTTGGGATCGTTCATCCACCCGTATCGCGGAGTGTGATGGAATGCGGGGCGGTATTTCTCCCTGTTGGCCGTATCGAACGTGTCGGCAAGGACAATCCCGCGCCAGCATGCATCGTCCTTGGCCTCGCGCACCGAGCCGCGGCTCTGCGGAATCACAACGTCGAGCATCACGTCATGGCCTTTGTACGGGGTCAGGTCGAACGGCACGGTATAGTCAGTCTTCGATTTTGCAAGACGCACATATATCGTCTCGGCCACATTGCCGTCTACAAGCACGTTTATCCTTGCATCGTCGGTGGATTCCTGCACAGGGAGCAGCAGATAGCGGCTGTCGCCCGTAACCCTTACGAGAGTGTTGTTGACTCCGAGGTGGTTCACTTCCACTCCGTCGGAAGCCGATGCGGCAGAAGCGGCGGCAAGCGCCCCGAGCATCATCATGGCTGTTAGATCTGTTTTTATTCTGTTCATTGTATCAACGGTTTCGATTAGTCACTGTAACCTGCAAACAAGCTTTTTACCTGTAGAAACTGTGCCAGTCCTACCTTAAACTATTTTACCTTGAATCCATTGTCTCCAAATGGAAAAGATTAAAATGTGTCAAAACGCATTATGACGGTCAATTTTTATAACCGGATGGCGAGGGCGTTGCCAGACTGGTCCTCTTTTCGCTGATGCAAAACTAATACATTAGCGTGGAGAGACCATATAAAAAATCGTGCATAGTATATCAAAATTGTTGTATTGACCGATTTTTAAAACCTTATACACTCTTTTTCATAGGATTATCGTTAAATTTGCAGAACCTTAATCAACCACGACACAATGTACCGTAGTATTTTATACATCCTGTGGCTTGCAGCGTTGCTCACGGCAGCAGGCTGCACGGACAGCAAAGTTTACAAAATCGGTGTATCCCAATGCAGTCAGGACGACTGGCGCTCGAAGATGAACGAGGAGATAAACCGCGAGATAATGTTTCACGAGGATGCGGTGGTGGAAATCCGCTCGGCCGACGACAGCAACGAAAAGCAGATTGCCGACATACGGTATTTCGCCGACAACGGGTTCGACATCCTGATTGTCTCGCCCAACGAGGCGGCCGCTCTTACGCCCGTTATCAAGGAGGTGTATGAAAGCGGAATGCCGGTGGTGATTTTCGACCGCAACATAAACGGCGACACCTACACGGCACGCATCGGCGTGAATGACGAGGCTCTTGGCCGTTCGGCAGCACATTATGCGCTGCATCTCCTAGGCAAAGGCGCCACGGCCATAGAAATTTTCGGCCTGAAAGGCTCCACTCCCGCCGAAGGGCGTCACAACGGCTTCGTGAGGGAATTTCAGGACAACGGAGGCACTCTTCTGGCAAGTGTACCCGGCAACTGGAACAAAGAGGATGCTGTCCCGGTGGTGGACTCACTCCTGAACATATATCCCGACGTTGACCTTATATATGCACACAACGACCGCATGGCCATCGGCGCATCCGAAGTGGCTCACCGCCACGGACGCGGCGACATCAGGATAATCGGTATCGACGCCGCCCCCAACATCGGCATTCAGGCCGTTGCCGACAGTGTGATAGACGCCACATTCCTTTATCCCACCGAGGGTCACCGGCTCATACAGACCGCACTGGCCATCCTCAAGAAGCAGCCCTACGCCAGAGAGACCATGCTGCCGCTCTCTTCGGCCGTGGATCTCAGCAACGCCGATATCCTCCTGCTCCAGAACGAGACCCTCACACAGGAAACCGGAAAAATGAAACTGCTGAAAGCCCAGATAGACGACTACTGGGCGCAGCATTCATCGCAGACGTCGCTGTTCTATGCCAGCATCGCCATCATTGTGCTGCTGTTCGGCATGGGATTCCTGCTGCTGCGTGCCTACTGGCAGCGCAGCCGTCACCAGAAGGAACTGATGGAACAGAACCGCATGCTCGAAGAAGAGCGCGACAAGCACGCCTTAACGAGCAGCTGCAGGAGGCCACCCAGTCGAAACTTATGTTCTTCACCAACGTGTCGCACGACCTTCGCACGCCCCTCACCCTCATTGCCGAACCGGTGGCACAACTCGCCGCGGCCGGCAATCTCACCCCGCAGCAGCACACACTCATACGCATCGCCGACAAGAACACCCACATCCTGCAGCGGCTCATCAACCAGATTCTCGACTTCCGTAAATATGAGAACGGCAAACTCTCTCTAAACCTTACGGAGACAGACTTTGCGAGATGCCTGCGCGACTGGATGGAATCGTTTTACACCATGGCACGCAAGCGCGACATCAAACTCACGCTGGTAACACCGACACCCGACAGCCCCCTCCCCATGGCCTTCGACACCGAGAAGATAGAGCGTGTGTTCTTCAACCTGCTTTCCAATGCATTCAAACATACGCCCGACAACGGTTCCATAACCGTCACTTACGCGGAAGAGGGCGGCAACCTCATCCTCCATGTGGCCGACACGGGCGAAGGTATAAGCGAGCGCGACCTTGACAAGATTTTCGACCGTTTCTATCAGGTGGACCGTATCCATCCCAACGGTTCGGGCATCGGCCTGGCCGTGACAAAGGCTTTTGTGGAACTGCACGGCGGCACAATATCGGTGGAAAGCGCATTGCAGAAAGGCACGGTGTTCACCGTCACTATGCCTGTGAAACATATAGCCGAAACGCTCCGCGATGCAGACAAGCATATAGACAGCAACGATGTGGCAGCCGAACTCGATGCCATATCCGGGCACACTGACTTCCGGAACGACAAGCCTATAGTGCTGATTGTCGATGACAACAAGGACATACAGCAACTGGTGGGCGAACTGCTCCGCGCCGACTACAACATCCTGACGGCCTCCAACGGCAAGGAGGGTGTGAAGATGGCTGTGCGCCACGTGCCCGACCTGATTATCTGTGATGTGATGATGCCCGTGATGGACGGCCTGGAATGCTGCCGCCATATAAAGAGCGAGATATCCACCTCGCACATCCCGGTGCTGATGCTCACCGCCTGCTCGCTCGACGAACAGCGAGTGCAGGGCTACGACAGCGGCGCCGACGGATATCTGGCCAAACCTTTCAACAGCGCCGTGCTCAAATCAAAGTGCAGCAGCCTGATTGCCAACCGGCGGCGCATCAAGAACCTGTATGAATCGACCGGCTTGCCCGGCACCGTTGCAAGAGACACACAGACCGCCGCAAGAAAAAACTCCACGGGAGCCGACATTGACAACGAATTCTACGCCCGTTTCCTTGACATCTTCAAGGCCGAGATGGGCAATTCCGACCTGAGCGTCGACGCCATCGCCTCCAGAATGGGACTGGAACGCTCACAATTCTACCGCAAGATAAAGGCACTCACCAACTATGCTCCCGTAGAACTGATGCGCCGCCTGCGCCTGCAGCAGGGCCGCACCCTTCTCACCACCACGACAGGACCATAAGCGAAATAGCCTATGAGACCGGCTTCTCCACCCCGGCCTATTTCACCAAATGCTACCGCGACGCCTACGGCGAGACTCCCACCGAGGCACGCAACAAACTGACCCGATAAATTTTCCACCCGAACCTCATTGCTGCACCGCCACATCCACACACATCACTGGCGGTGCGCGTTTGTGTTCAGCCCCACAGTAGCAAAAATTGTGCATTTCGTATCAAAAATCGTGCAAAGCATAATTTTTGATAGGCGGCACAACAATCTTTATAAGCTGTGAGGCAGCCGCTATACTAATTTTGCGGCAGGAAAATTCTTACACTAAATCTCAATAAAATGAAAAGAACAATTCTCAGTGCAGTATTGCTGTTTCTCATGACAGTGATGGCACATGCGCAGAACATCACTGTGCACGGAACGGTGCTTTCAAATTCTGACGGTGAGCCGCTGATCGGCGCCTCCATTCTGTGTGATGCCAACAAGGCCGGAGCCGCCACCGACGTCGACGGTAATTTCGAAATCACCGTACCCGACGGCGCCACCCTCAAAGTCTCATACGTGGGTTTCAACCCTGCCGAAGTGAAGGCCGCCACGCAGCTCACTGTCTATCTTGACGAAAATTCCGAGCTGCTCGACGAAGTGGTTGTGGTAGGCTACCAGACCGTGCGCAAGGCCGACCTCACGGGTGCAGTGTCTGTTGTATCCACCAAGGCTCTCCAGACCGCCCCCGACACCGATCCGATGCGCGCGCTCCAGGGAAAGGTGCCCGGCATGACCATCACCGGCAACGGTTCACCGAGCGGCACAGGCACGGTGCGCATCCGCGGCATCGGCTCATTCAATGCCTCGCAGGATCCCCTGTTCGTCATTGACGGAGTGCCCACCACCGCTACGCTGAACTCTCTAAACATGAACGATATCGAGAGCATGCAGGTGCTCAAGGACGCCGCCTCGGCTTCCATCTACGGTTCGCGTGCTGCCAACGGCGTGATTATCATCACCACTAAAAAAGGTAAAGCAGCTCAGGCAAATAAAATCAATGTAAGCTTCTCTGCCAATCTTACCGCACAGTTCTATTCGTCGCTGGCTACGATGAAACTGCTCGACACCCCTGGGTATGCCACAGCCATGGCGCAGGCCGCCCTCAACGACGGCATCGACCCGGTGGCCTATGCATCAAGCTATGGTCTGAACCTTAACGCCCCCACCGGCTACCCCATCAGTGTCTACGACATTGCCAACAACCGTTATGTGAACTACACCGTCGGCGGCCAGTATGACGGATTCATCAACGCCAAGCACACCATGCGGATGTCGGACACCGATTGGCTTGACGAGATTTCACGTACCGGATTCGCACAGAGCTACGATGCTTCCGTCTCATCGGCAAACGAAAAGACCAACGTGTTCTTCTCACTTGGCTATAAAAAGAATGCCGGTATCCTCAAATACACCGACTTCGAGAACATCGCCGCCCGAATCAACACCACCTTCAACATCAGCCCTGTGGTGTCGGTAGGCGAGAACTTCACCCTCACCCACACCAAACAGGTGGACTGCCAGCCTATGGAGAATGCGCTGAAAATGCCCAGCATCGTGCCCGTATACGAAACCGACGGCGTGACCTTCGCAGGCCCGGTTGGGAGCATGGCCGACCGTCAGAATCCGCTCCGCGAGCTGGCGTTCAACCGGGACAACTCCCTGAACGTGTGGCGTCTGTTCGGCAACGCATTCATTGACATCAAGCCACTCAAAGGACTCGTGCTCCGCAGCAATTTCGGTCTGGACTACGACGCAGCGTTCATACATTCCTACAACTACACCTTCCACAGCGACATCGTGAACAACGATACCAACTCCACCACCATGTCGCAGGCAAACGATTCGAAATGGACTTGGACCAACACCGCCAACTATAATTTCACACTTGCAAAGGAACACACCTTCACCGTGCTGGCCGGTATGGAGATGTTCCGCCAGAGCCGCATCGATTTCTCGGGCTACAACGAGGACTACGACATAGAGACTCCGGACTATATGTACCCCGACGCATCAATCGGCGTGGAAAAATCCACCGGCAACAAATCGGCCTACTCGCTGGTGTCGTTCTTTGGAAAAATCGACTATAACTGGCGCAACCTTCTGCTGGCATCGTTCACTATCCGCCGCGATGGTTCATCGAGATTCGGACGCAACAACCGTTATGGCACATTCCCTGCCGCCACACTCGGTTACCGCGTGTCGGAAAATATCAAAAAATCATGGCTGAACGACCTCAAAATCCGCCTGTCATGGGGTAAGACCGGTAATCAGGCCATCTCGAACACCGCCCGCTACGCTCTTTACGTGGCCGATTACGGCAACGACCGCGTCACCTCCACCGCCTACGACCTCCTGCTCCAGCAGAGCGGCATCTTCCCCTCGGGCTACATAGCAAGTCAGACGGCCAACGACAACCTGAAGTGGGAAACTACCATACAGTATAATGCCGGAGTAGACTACAGCATGTTCAACGACCGCCTGTTCGGAAGCGTGGACGCCTACATCAAGGATGTGAAGGACATGCTCATCCAGCCGGCCTACCTCGGCGCTATGGGCGAAGGGGGCGCTTCATGGCTCAACGGCCCGTCGTTGCGCAACTGGGGTATGGAATTCCTCATCGGCTGGCGCGACGAACTGAAATGCGGCCTCACCTACAGGGCATCGCTCAATTTAGACTTCTTCCGCAACCACGTAACCTACCTCCCCAACACCACCACCGGCTCCTATGCGCACACCACCACCGAGAACCTGGTGCAGTCGCACCAGCCCTACGGTTCGATTGTGGGCTATGTGTTCGATGGTCTGTTCCAGACCCGTGAGGAGGCAGCAGCATCCGGTCAGGACAACGCTCGCATGGGCGGCATGAAGTATGCCGACCTCAACGGCGACGGCCGCATAACCCCCGATGACCAGACATGGATCTTCAATCCGGTTCCCGGCCTCTCGTTCGGCCTCAACATTGAGCTTGGCTACAAGAACTTCGACCTGCAGATGTTCTGGCAGGGTGTGCTTGGGCAGGATGTCTACAACAACCAGAAGTTCCAGAACGACTTCTGGAGCGTGACCGACGCCGGAAGCAACAAGGGTGACCGCGTGCTGGACGCATGGCTCCCGAACGTCAACACCTCGTCGACAATCCCCATGCTCACCACCGACAACAAGGGCGACGAGGGACGCACCTCCTCCTATTTCGTGGAAAACGGCTCCTATGCCAAGCTACGCACGCTGCAGCTGGGTTACAATCTGCCTGACAAACTCCTGTCGAAACTCCGCATGAGCCGGGCACGCGTGTACGTCTCTGGCCAGAATCTGCTCACCATCAAGAGCAAGAGCCTCACATGCTCCGATCCGGAGAATGCCAACTGGGCATATCCCATCCCCACCTCGTTCTCCTTCGGGCTTCAACTCGATTTCTAAACTTTAATCCCGGACAATCATGAAATCATTAAAAACATATATAATCATCGCTTTGGCGGCTGCGCTTTCCGCCTGCAACGATTTTATCGACGAACCGCCCACAGGCGTCATCGACGGCGACCTCGCCTACTCCCAGCCAGACAGAATGGTCAATGCGGCCTATGCGGCCCTGGGCGACTGCTGGTTCACATATCCTTTCAATCTCTGGCCTTACGGCGACCTGGGATCGGACGACTGCCTCAAAGGCGGCGGTGGCACAACCGACACCGGCTACCACCCCATGGAAATCTGGTCGACACTCACCTCCACCCCAGGAGAACTTGATGAACTGTGGTACCGCCTCTACTGCAACATCTCGCGCTGCAACCGCGCCCTGACCGCACTTGAGGAATATGGCGTGGAGAAACTCGGCGACAAGGCAGCCCAGCGCGAGGCCGAGGTGCACTTCCTGCGCGGCCACAGCTATTTCAAACTCGTGACCATGTTCCGTCAGGTGCCCTGGATTGACAAGGCCGTGTTCGAGCAAAGCTCGCACGAGCAGGTGCGCAACGACCAGTACACCTATCAGGAACTGATGGGCAAAGTGATAGGAGAGTTCGAGATGGCCTACAACGGCCTCCCCATGGAGGTGGACGACGGGGGCGGACGCGCCAATAAGGTTGCCGCCGCTGCATATCTGGCCAAATGCTATCTGACGCTGGCCTGGGGCGACGGCTACGAAGCCACCGACGGAGTGGGCTTCATCAACGAGGAGTACATGCGCAAGGTTGTGGAATACACCGAGGTCGTGAAAAAATCGCGCTACGGTTATCTTGAGGATTTTGGCGACATATTCCTGCCTGAATACAAAAACAGCAAGGAATCGGTGTTCGCGGTGCAGACTTCGCAGTACACCGAGGACCATACCCGCTTCGGCCGTGCAAACTGGTCGAACACGCTCAACGGATGCTGGGGCATGTGGTCGTGCGGATGGGATTTCCACAAACCCTCGCAGAATCTGGTCAACGCATTCAAGACTCAGAACGGCCTGCCGATGTTCGATTCCTACAACGCCACCAACGACTATCCCGTAAACGGAACTGCCTCCGCACAGAAATGGGATCCCCGCCTGTTCCACACCGTTGGTATGCCGACATTCCCCTACAAATATGAGAGCGAGTACATGATGACCACCGAAAACTCGCGCACCCCCAACACCTACGGTTACTATACATCGCTCAAGGATGTGCCCCAGCGCAGCAAAGGCGAGACATTCGAGGGTTCATGGCAGGCTTTCGCGATGAACGACTATGTGTTCCGCTACACAGATGTGATGCTGATGCGTGCCGAAGCGCTCATCGAGCTTGGCGAACTCACGGAAGCACGTGGTATAATCAACGACATACGCCGCCGCGCAGCCAACTCAATTGACAAACACATCGGCTATGCCAAAGAGTTCTGCGAGATAGCCGAATATCCCGCCACCTACTTCGCCGACAAAGAAACCGCACGAAAATGCCTGCGATGGGAACGCCGCCTGGAGATGGCGATGGAAAGCAGCCGCTACTTCGACCTGCGCCGCTGGGGCATAGCCTCCACAGTGCTCAACGCATATTTCGAATCGGAAAAGAACGCATCCTACAACGGGACACGCTTCGGCCAGTATTATCAGGATGCACACTACACGCCGGGGAAAAACGAGTTCTACCCCATCCCCTACAACCAGCTCTACTACGTCCCCGGACTCTACGTCCAGAACAAGGGTTACAACTAATTACGAGTGAGGAAGTTGTAAAACCGCAAAATTTCGGGGCTATGCAACAATAAATTCAGGCGCGAGACGTCGGACTTCCGAAGTTTCGCGCCTGTATTTTACTCCATTGCCCGGGTTGGGAATGGCTGCGAAGACGGGCCATGGCGCAACGAAATTTGCACAGTTTGGCCAAAAATCTTAACTTTGAGGCATTTCAGAAAAAAACTTTATTTTTAGACCACACATGAAAGGAATTGTTTTGGCCGGCGGTTCGGGCACACGCCTGTATCCCATTACCAAAGGTGTGAGCAAGCAGATGCTGCCCATCTACGACAAACCGATGGTGTACTATCCCATCTCAACATTGATGCTCGCCGGAATCAGGGACATTCTCATAATCTCCACCCCCCAGGACCTCCCCGGGTTCAAACGTCTGCTCGGCGACGGCTCGGATTATGGTGTGCGGTTCTCATATGCCGAGCAACCCAGCCCCGACGGTCTTGCGCAGGCTTTCATCATCGGCAAGGAGTTTATCGGCGACGATTCGGTGTGCCTCGTGCTGGGCGACAACATTTTCCATGGCGCCGGGTTCTCCGGACTGCTCAGCGAGGCTGTGCATGAGGCCGAGACGGCCGGCAACGCCACCGTGTTCGGTTACTGGGTTGACGACCCGCAGCGCTACGGCGTGGCCGAATTCGACGAGCAGGGCCGTTGCCTCTCCATTGAGGAAAAGCCCGAACACCCCAAGAGCAACTACGCCGTTGTAGGGTTGTATTTCTACCCCAACAAGGTGGTGGATGTGGCCGCACACATCAAGCCTTCGGCTCGCGGCGAGCTTGAAATCACTACTGTAAATCAGGAATTCCTCAACGACGGGCAGCTGCGTGTGAAAACGCTGCCGCGCGGTTTCGCATGGCTCGACACCGGCACTCATGATTCGCTTGCCGACGCATCGATCTATGTGGAGGTGCTCGAAAAACGTCAGGGCCTGAAAATAGCGTGCCTCGAAGGCATCGCTTACCGTCAGGGATGGATTTCGGCCGACGACATGCGCCGCATCGCCCAGCCTATGCTCAAGAACCAGTACGGCCAGTATCTGCTCAAGGTGGTGGAGGAAGTGGAGCGCACGGGGCTGAAAAATCTTGATTAAACCATCGGCCTCAACCACGCGCACGTGGTTGTGCCAATCGATACGCGAAGCTATTTATTTGTTGACCAACTTACTTTCATGGAAGTAATCAAAACCGATATTGACGGCGTGCTCATCCTTGAGCCACGCATATTCAACGACCAGCGCGGATATTTTCGAAAGCTACAACCACCGCGCGTTCTGCGAGGCCATCGGCCGCGACATAAATTTTGTTCAGGACAATGAATCCATGTCCACCCGCGGGGTGATGCGCGGACTGCATTTCCAGCGTCCCCCCTTCGCACAGGCAAAACTTGTGCGCTGCGTGGTGGGGCGTGTGCTCGATGTGGCAGTCGATATCCGCAAGGGTTCGCCCACCTACGGCCGCCATGTGGCGGTGGAACTGTCGGCCGAGAATCACCGTCAGTTCTTCATTCCGCGCGGTTTCGCCCACGGGTTCGCGGTGCTCAGCCCCACGGCCGTGTTCCAGTACAAATGTGACAACTATTATGCTCCCCAGGCCGACGGCGGCATCTCCATTGCCGACCCGTCGCTCGGCATCGACTGGCAAATCGACCCGGCCGGAAGCATCCTTAGCCCCAAGGACACCGCCCACCCGCTGCTGTGCGATTTCGACTCCCCGTTCACTTTCGGCGAACAATAAGACCCGTTCAGGCGTACTTAACATAGTTCAATCCCCAAAACACACTCATATATACACATGAAACGCAACATCCTCATAACCGGCGGAGCCGGATTCATCGGCTCACATGTGGTCCGCCTGTTTGTCAACAAATATCCCGACTACCATATCGTGAACCTCGACAAGCTCACATATGCGGGCAATCTCGCCAACCTCAAGGACATAGAGAACAAGCCCAACTACACTTTCGTAAAAGCCGATATCGCCGACCTCGAAGAGATGCGGCGCATCATACGCGAGCATGACATCAACGGAATCATCCACCTCGCGGCTGAAAGCCATGTGGACCGTTCGATAAAAGATCCCTTCACTTTCGCACGCACCAACGTGATGGGCACACTGGCGCTCCTCCAGGCTGCCAAGGAATACTGGGAATCGCTTCCAGACAAATACGAAGGCAAGCTCTTCTACCACATCTCGACCGACGAAGTCTACGGAGCGCTTGAACTCACCCATCCCGAAGGCATAGAGTCGCCGTTCTCCACCGTTGCATCCTCCGAAGGCCATCATCTGGCGTTCGGCAAGGAATACTTCCTGGAAACCACGGCCTATTCGCCCCACTCGCCCTACAGCGCATCGAAAGCATCGTCCGACCACTTTGTCCGCGCCTACCACGACACCTACGGCATGCCCACACTGGTGACCAACTGCTCGAACAACTACGGCCCCTATCAGTTCCCCGAAAAGCTCATCCCGCTGTTCATCAACAACATCCGCCACGGCAAACCGCTGCCCGTCTACGGCAAGGGGGAGAACGTGCGTGACTGGCTCTTCGTCGAGGACCACGCACGTGCCATCGACCTCATTTTCCATAAGGGCAAAGTGGCCGACACCTACAACATCGGCGGCTTCAACGAATGGAAAAACATCGACCTCATCAAGGTGATAATCCGCACCGTCGACCGTCTGCTGGGCAACCCCGAGGGACACTCCGACCACCTCATCACCTATGTGACCGACCGCCCCGGACACGACATGCGCTATGCCATCGACTCCCGTAAGCTTCAGCGCGAACTCGGCTGGGAGCCCTCGCTGCAGTTCGAGGAGGGCATCGAGAAAACCGTGAAGTGGTATCTTGACCATCAGGACTGGACCGACCACATCACCTCCGGCGCCTACCAGACCTACTACGAAGACATGTACGGCAACCGCTGACGCCGAATCCCCCACACATTATAAATTTATAATAATGCATTTTACCGTAATTTTGCCAAATTCGGTAAAATGCATTAACTTTGTGCCGATGCAATGCAACCGCCAACGCGCCTGCACGGCACCTACATGTCCACCGCCCGCACCACCTCAGGCACAAACCACCGGGACGCATGAGGGTAGGGAAAATATGCGCCGACATTACCGTTTATTAGAAACGGCATGACATCACCCAACGCCGACACATTCACAGCACTGCAGCCCGACACCGCGTGGCAGTTCTTCCAGGACACACTCCAGGCCGCACCGCCGTCCACCCGACGGGCCTACAGCCAGACACTCGCATCCATGGCCCGGTACCTTCAGGCCCACCACCTCTCCCTCAACGACATCGCTGCCGACCCGAACCATCTCACCCACTGGGCCATAGGCATGCTGCTCCACGGAGCCACCCCCAACACCACACTCTACTACCTCTCCACCTACACCACACTACACAACAAGGCCACCCGTCAGGGCCTCCTCCCCCCTCTGCCCGCCCCTACCGCCTCAAACAGCACATCCGCTCGCTCACACCCGGCGGCAACCCGGCCGCGCAGCTTGCACAGGCCTTCAATCTCCCCGACCCGACACCCCCGGCGCCCGAAACCACCGACAGCGACACACCGCGATGGTTCGCCATGCGCCTCCGTCCACATAAAACCCTCCGGATCGTCACCGACCGCGTGGCCGCCACCGCCGACGGCGCAGCCCTGCTCGGCACCATCTACTATCCCCATGAAGAAATTGCCCGACGCATCGGGCGCAAAATAATGCACGCCAGCCGCCCCGTGCTACCCGACATCCTCTTTTTCCGCACCCGTCCCACGGCCGTCATCCCCCTGTTCCGCAACATCGGCGACCTCGCATGGTGCTACCGCACCGCCCCCTCGCCCACAGCCCCCTACGCCACCATCCCCGACGCCGACATGCGCCGCTTCCAGCACACCATAGGGCTGTTCACCCCCGATCTGCGCCCCGTAGCCGACCCCGACGCACCCGCCATCCACCCCGGCCAACGCATGCTCATCACCACCGGCCCCCTCGCCGGCCTCACCGGCACCGTCGCCCGCATCCGCCCTACCCAAATCGCCCCCACGGGCCTCCCTACCACGGATTACACCCCTGCCCACGACGAATGCACCCCCATCGATAGCGAGTGCACCATCACCCTCACCGTCGCCGGCTTCAACTTCGGCACCTTCACCACCCGCCTCTCCCCCCACTCCCTCTCCCCCCTCCCCTAACCCTGCCGGAACGGAACACTTTCAATTCTGCACGTACCTGTCAAACTGATTTCCAAATGCCCTCTGCAGATAATAAACGTATAGCCAAAAACACACTTTTCCTATACTTCAGAATGGGCATAATCATGCTTGTCAAGCTATACACATCCCGCGTATTGCTCAATGTGTTAGGTATTGATGATTATGGTGTTTGGAGTGTGGTATCGGCTTTCGTCATTTCTTTTTCCTTCATAAACGGAACTCTCGTATCCTCCACACAAAGATTTCTGAATTATGATATGGGGAAAGGTGCCAATAAATTATCTACGATTTTTAATACCAGTCTTTTGTTATTTTTCATCGTAGGATGCATTGTGGTAATTGGTCTCGAAACATTCGGTTTATGGTTCGTAAACAATCATATGAACTTTGAACCGGAACGGATGAGCGCGGTGAACTGGATTTATCAATTATCCATCTTCTCTCTCTTTATAGGCATAATGCGATTGCCTTATGAATCCGTGCTCATTGCATATGAACGTATGTCGTTTTATGCTGTGTTATGTATCGTTGAAGCAGCCTTATTACTTGGAACGGCATTCGCATTGCAGTTGACCGGTTCATATGACCGACTAATCCTATATGGAATCTTTACTTTGATTTCAACGTTTATTATTTTAATTGGATATATATTTTATTGTCGCCGGCATTTCAGTTGCACACACTATAAATTTATCATTGATAAGCCACTTATCAAGGAAATGAGCATCTTTTCGGGATGGAATTTTTTTGGAGGCCTCTCTTCCATGACATCCAATCAAGGTGTAAATATCCTATTAAATATTTTTTTCGGGGTCGCCTTAAATGCCGCCTACGGTATATCAATGCAAATCCGCGGCGCCGTGAGTGTCATTGTCGACAATATGCACAAAGCATTCAATCCTCAGATAATCAAAAGCTATTCCGCAAATAACATGCAACGTGTGGACTTCCTCATGAACACTATCATCAAGGTGTCACTATTACTCGCGTTTGCTTTAATGTTTCCGATTATTTTTAATATCGACTTCATCCTTAAACTATGGCTTGGAAATAATATTCCCCCTTACACATCGCAATTTGCAATTCTGACATTGATTCAATTACTGCTCGTCTGCTGTGGTACACCGATTGACACCGCAATTTTCGCCACTGGGAAAATAAAGTCATTTCAATTATGGCTCAGCGGTCTGATTTTTTTAAACGTTATTTTCATATACATCTCAGACTTGGGTATGGGGCTGTGACAGCTTTTTATGTCAAAATAGTTGTGGAAGTCATGATTCTCATTACCCGGATATGTTTCATGCATATAAAGCTCCACTTCAGAATCAGGCCTCTACTTCATAACACCATTTTCCCCCTTATCATTGTAATCGCTACAATTTCAACTGTATTCTACTCTTTAGACCATTTTTTGAGTCTCGGAGATGGTATCAATCGGCTCATTACAAGTTTGGCAATTTTTATCCCATTATACGCTTGTCTGACCTTGTTATTCGGACTGAGCAGCAATCAACGTAAACAGTTATTCTGTTATATAAACCAGTGCCTTCATTAAGAGCCCATTCCATAATAGGACACGCATGATAAGAAAAATCAAAGATTTATTCAAATACAAAATCTGTCTGACACTGTATTGGCCCATCTACAGGATTTTTTTAATCTGTTTTCCGAAAAGACGGATTGATTTCAAATATTATGTCTCTATCTGTCTGATCTTCAAAAATGAAGCTCCATATCTGAAAGAATGGATTGAATATCATCGGCTGATTGGTGTTGATCATTTTTACCTGTACAACAACAATTCAGAAGATAATTTCAGGGAAATTTTAGAACCCTACATTGCCAATAATATAGTAACACTCGTAGACTTTCCGCAACAATATGCTCAACTGGCAGCTTACAATGATTGTTATCGAAAGGCCAAAGATGAAAGCAAATGGATTGGATTCATTGACACTGACGAGTACATTAACTTGATTGACAATAACTCCATTAAAGATTTTCTCCATAGATACAAATCATATCCTGCAGTCTATTTTAATTGGCGTATGTTCGGAACTTCCGGACATATGGACGAACCTCAACGAACTTACCATTGAACGATACACCCAGGCATGGCAAGGGCTGTCGCCGCAAGGCAAGACATTCATAAATAACCGTTTCAACAATTTCAAAATAGAATCCGTGCACTATATGAACGTGCACTATCATAACTTCCCCCTCCCCCCGGTAGCTCTCAATAAGATGATAATGTATAATCTGACTCAACCATCTTTTACGGGAATCATCGGTAAGGCTTATCTAAACCATTATTGGAGCCGGTCCCTTGCTTTTTATAATTATAAAGCTTTTAAACGAGGTGATGCCACTTCTATTCAAGGAGCCTATCTTCGACAACAAGCTGGTTATTTTAAACACGAGGAACTAAACAACTGCACTAAAGACTTTTCCATTCAACGTTGGCTGGTTTTTCTGAAAGAACGCATGTCTGCATGTGATAACGCTTGAATGGATTGCGACACATTCATGAAATCCATATCTTTTCTACTACCGGCAATCAGCAACAGCCCATGCGGGGGGTATAAGGTTGTGTATGAATATGCCAATTACCTTGCATGCCGTGGATATGACGTCAGCATTATCTATCCCTGCTATCACGGACACCGCAAAAGTCTATCCGAATTAATAAAAACTATCTACCGGTTTATAAAATATAATTCCATCAAACAATTCCATCAGCAATGGTTCCCTCTTAATCCGAATATAAAGGAGCTTATTGTTCCATCGTTACATCAGATGTTTGTACCGAAAGCCGATGTTTACATTGCAACTGCTATCCAGACATCTTATTATCTCAAAAAATATTCTTGCACAAACTCAAAACGGTTTTATTTGATTCAGGATTTCGAAGCATGGTATGGAATTCCTGACGATGACGTCTATAAAACCTATGGCTTCGGATTATGCAACATAGCAATTTCAGATTGGCTTACTGAGAAGGTAAGACTAAGCGGACATGCATGTCATACGGTTAAAAACGGATTTGATTTCGACAAATTCAGATTGGAAAACCCGATTGAGCACAGGTCGCCTTTCACAGTTTCCATGCTCTACCATGTTCAGGAGCGCAAAGGGTGCAAATACGGTATAGAAGCTCTTGAACGCGTAAAAAAAACTTATCCTCAATTAAATGCAATTTTATTTGGGATTCCTCCCAGACCGAATTTTTTACCGAACTGGATTCGTTATTATCAACAACCTGACCCAGAATTGCATAACAGGCTGCTTAATGAAAGTGCCATATTCCTTGCTCCAAGCATAATGGAAGGTTGGGGACTTACCGTCGGGGAAGCTATGATATGTGGCAATGCAATAGTATGTTCGGAAGCGGATGGATTTAAAGAGATGGTTTCCGATGGAAAGGAAGGTTTGATTGTCCCTATCAAAAATGCCGATGCTTTGGCTAATGGTTTAATGACTTTAATAGAGAACTCAGCCCTTCGTATTTCAATGGCCAACAATGCATTGCAACGCATTAAATCATTCACATGGGATAATTCTTTTAAAGAATTTGAAAAAATCATCCTGTCATAAAATCAAGAAATAACCCAATATATCAACTAATTAATCCCATTATTCTACTTCTTCAATAGAATACATCTGGCTCTCGAATGCTGTATTACATCCTTATTTTTTCACTGACAATATTAGGGTGCATAACCTATGACACCAATAATAATCATAACCACGGACGTACAGCATTAAAACTATTGATTTTCATATCTCTCACCCTTCTAATCGGGTTAAGATATAAGGTTGGTGGCGACAGCATTGCATACGAAAAGATATTCGAAGATGCCCATTCTCTAAAAACATGGCGATACACATGGATGCATATATATCAACCCGGATTTACCTTTATAGAGGCGATTGCCAAATCAATATCTCCAAATTTTTATGTTTTTCAAATCATTCATGCTTTTATTGTAAATCTGGCACTATTCATTTTTATAAATAAGAATTCCAGATATTTTTTCATATCCCTGCTTATCATCGAGTTTATTGTATATCTGTATTTCACAACCGAAATCCTTAGAGAAACGCTGGCCGTTTTAACATTTGCATTATCTTATCCGTATTATCAAAAACGGAAATGGGTTAAATATTATATATGTGTAATTATTGCGATGCATTTTCATATATCTTCGATTATATTGGCAATCCTTCCTGTTTTTCACAATATAACATTTAATCGTCGATACATCTATTATATTATTGGAATTGGCCTTGCAATTCCTCTTGCACGTCCAATATTATCTCTTATTCCCTACGCAGGCTTTATCGAAAAATATGATTCTTACAGCGGAAATTTCTATGGAGTGCTGTTTTCCTTTTTCAGCCTCCTTAGAGGAGCGATATTCCCTTTATTCTTCTGTTTGTTTATCAAATTTGGCGTAAAAAAACATCTCAAATTTGAAAACATTTTATGTATAATGATTTTATTCGGAATAGCATCCGCATATAATCCTCTTATTTTTGGTCGCTCTTTAAACTTTTTTTATCTGTTTCTCGCGTTGTCTGTAGCTGAATACATCGGTGATTCGTACAAAATACTTAAAACAAAGGCCGCCATTCATAATTCTTTAATTATTCTATTGATTCTGTTCTGTTGCTATGTAACACAATATTTACATATACATCAATATATCCGATGGATTCCTTATAGCTCTATTTTGAATCCTATAGATTACGAACGGGATCATACTAAATTCATTAAATAATGAGCCATAAAAACAACACCAGGTTAACCGAATTTGATGCTTTAAAATTATTCTGCATATTCTGTGTCATCTTAGGTCATTGCCTGATGCATCTACAGAATTATCAATTTGTCATATTTGACAATCCGTTATATCGTGCAATCTGTTCGTTTCACATGCCACTGTTCATGATGATTTCCGGATTTTTCGGATGCCGGATTCTCAATATAAATTTCAAAGATTTCATCTTAAAGAAGAGTAGGCAATTATTATTGCCGGCAGCGGCATTTGGCTTATTATTCTGTATATCATGGATTTATATAGGGGGGGGGTACGCAGCCAGTTAAAACCTGGATTATTTGCTATTGGTTCTTGAAAAGTGCATTCATCTGTGCGTTATTATATTATATAGCAATACATAGCCCGAACCCGTCGGTAGCATTGATTGTAACTCTTATTCTTTCTCAATTCTGTTTTGCATATCAGGTGAACAACATGTATCCCTGCTTTTTGTTGGGCGCATTTATCAACCGTCATTACGATTGGATTAAAGCAAAAGCCGTGCATGTGCTCATTATCAGTGCTGCGGTTTACATCGTCTTATTGACACAGTGGACCACAGAAATGGCTCAAACGCCTTTGATGCGTATTCACCGGTTCATACATATGGCTCCAGACGCAGCCATTACCATTGCAGGCACCCACATGTATAAATTAGTCATGGGAATGGACGGGTCAATTATGTTTCTATCCCTTTTTATAATCGGGCAGAAGCTGTTTTCGCCAAACAGAACCACAAACACGATATGTAAATGGGGGCAATATACTTTGGGAATTTACCTGCTACAGGCCATAATTGTGGAACATATCATGATGCGGACATTGGATTTCAGCAACCTCAGCTATCCAATATTTAATTTTGCTGTTGCTCCAATCATTTCAGTTATCGTCCTGATTCTATGTGTCGGCATCATAAATCTCATACATCGCTCAAGATTAACTTCTTTATTAATTCTCGGTGAACAACCTCGATAAGAAAAACAACCCGCTTGTCAGCGTCATCATTCCAAATTACAATCATGCGCCCTTTCTCAGGGAACGCATTGACAGCGTCATAAACCAGGCGTATACGAACTTGGAGATTATCATACTGGATGACAAGTCAACCGATAACTCCAAAGAAATAATTGAATCCTATAGGGATAATCCTCAGATTTCCCATATCGTATACAATGAAGAAAATTCCGGCTCCACGTTCCGTCAATGGCAAAAAGGGATTTCATTGGCAAACGGTGAATGGATATGGATTGCTGAAAGTGACGATGTGGCTCATCCTGATTTTTTAGCCCGTTTGATGGCCGGATGTTTATCCGACACAAATGTTGTGTTAGCTTTCAGTGCATTGAACATGATAGACTCCAATAGCGATTCTCTACATATTACGCTGCAGAAAACCTATCAACGCAAACCAATCAATGACGGCAAGGATTTCATCAAACATAACATGCTGTTCGGCAACCACATTCTCAATGCCAGCTCAGCTATATTCAGAAAAGACGTTGCCTTAAAAATTCCTGAGACTTTTACCTCTTTTCGGGGTGCTGGAGATTATCTGTTCTGGATTGAAATAGCACGTCAGGGAAAAATCTATAAAGACGCTCAGGTTCTGGATTATTTCAGACAACACAATCTGAAAGTTACCCCCGGCTGTGTTGCAGACGGGACTCAATTCAAGGAGACGCACCGTATATACAGGTATCTTATAGACCAAGGTATCGTAAGCAAACGTAATTCACATATCGTTGTCGGCTTTTGGTTAAACCGGATACAACATGAACGAACAAAATTCAAGAATCCAGAAATAGTAGACCAATTAACCCGATTATGGTCAGATGAGACATCTTCTCCAACATTATCGATGCTGTTTTATCTGATTAATGGAGTGGTTCGGCGTATCAAACGAAATTATTTCGGGTATAACATCTGACATGAAAATCATACTGTTCTGTGAAGCATTGCGTAATCGTGCCGGGATTGAAAGGATGACGGTTGACCTTGCAAACCTTCTTCAATCCGATTTTGAGACCTTAATTGTCACAATCAACCCTTTTGTTATGGCAGAATGTCCATACAACATTAACGACAATGTTAGGGTCTGTGCCCTAAATTCCAGTTTTAACAAATCGCTATTTTCACCGAACTTAAAAAACATCCGGCAGTTTCGCAAACTAATCCTTAAAGAACATCCGGATGTCATCATAACCGTTGCCACGCCGTTATTGCGAATTTCGGCACCTGCAACATGGGGAACAAATATTAAAAATATCGCATGGGAACATTTCAATCTTTACGCAGGTTCGAAAATTGGATCTGTATATAAGATGATTGCACCATGGTTTGCCGACCAGACAGTAGTTCTTACCGAAGCTGATGCCAAAGATTTTAAGAAAGTGCATGCTCCCCGTGTCATTGCCATTCCGAATTTCACATATATAGGCAAAAATGAGCCCTCTAAATGCACAGAAAAGATATTGCTTGCGGTGGGACGTCACAGCCGCCAAAAAGGGTTCGATCTTTTACTGAAAGCATGGGCACAGGTCAATGCTCCCGGATGGAAACTGAAAATAGTAGGTTCAGGGGAACTGCGTGAGGAAAATGAGAATCTTGCAAAACAATTGGGCATCTCCGATAATACAATTTTCGTTGACGCTCATAGCAGGATTGCCGAAGAATTCCAAAATGCTTCATGCTTCGTACTATCCTCCCGGTTTGAAGGGATGGTGCTCGTCCTGCTCGAAGCTAAAATGATGGGACTCCCATGCATAAGTTTTGATTGTCCAAATTCACCACGAGAAGTAATCCGTGACGGCATCGACGGCTGGCTGGTAGAAAACGGAAACATCACCGCACTTGCAAGTGTCCTGAGTTCAAAGCTGTCTTGTCCGGATAAATTACAGGCTGCCGGACGGGCAGCCCGTTTAGATGCTTTGGACAGATATAGCCCTGAAAAAATCAAACTTATGTGGTTATCCATTATTAAAAATTGACACTATGAAAATTTTGCATGTTTTGCCTTCAATCAGAAGTGGCGGAGTGGCAACCCTGGTTTTGGATTTAGTGACTTTTCAGGTGGCACACAAGAATTTGGTTGATGTATTTGTAACTCGTCCAGAATTAAATCACATGCAACCTATTTTTGAAAATATTGGAGCTAAGGTCGACTATAGTCGTTATATCAATCGAAACGATCCAAGGCATATTTGGGAATTAAGATCCAAAATCAAAGATTATGATATTGTACACGTACATTTGTTCCCGGACCAATTATATGTAAGTATTGCCAAAACACTTATCAGAAGACACAATCGCCCCATCCTGATAACAACAGAACATAACACATTTAATAACCGCAGAAAATATAAATTATTCCAGGTGATTGACAGATGGATGTATAATCAATACAGCAGCATCATTGCCATTAGTGAAGCCTCAAAGTCATCCCTTGATAAATGGCTACATAGCCCTAAATTATCTACAAAAACCTATACAATCGTAAATGGCGTTGACATCGCTAAATTTGAACTGGCTCCCAATAGGCTTAAGTCCATATTATCTTTACCGGCCGGTGCCAAACTGGTTGTAATGGTTGCACGTCTCGCTCATCCTAAAGACCCTCTCACTCTTGTTAGAGCTATTTCCGAATGCCCCCTCAACGTTCATCTGGCATTTATCGGTTATGGGCCAATGGAGGATGATATAACACAATTAGCAAAAGGGCTTAATATCTGTAATAGAGTTCATCTATTAGGATTGCGAAACAATGTTTCAGAACTGCTGAAAGGATGCGACATTGGAGTTCTTTCTACTAATTGGGATGGATTCGGACTTGTTGCAGTAGAATATATGGCAGCCGGCATACCGGTAATAGCTTCTGATGTTGAAGGTCTACGGGATGTCATCGGAAGAGAAGATTCATTGTTTTCCGTAGGCGATTATCATCAGTTGGCAAAAAGAATCAATTCTCTGATATCATCTGAGACACAATACAACGAACAGCGCGATTTTTTTAAAAAACGAGCCAGACTTTTCGATGTAAAATTGATGTGTCAGAATTATACCAATCATTATATATCCCTCACGCACAATATTCATGGATAAGATATATCTCTGCTGGTACATCGGCAATTGGTTTTATCGAAAAAAAATATTGCTCTTGGCAAAGCTGTGTCGTTTGATTGTCAGAATTATATTTTCCGCTGATATTCCATACAACCTTACAATTGGGAAAGGATCCCGTTTCCCTCACTGCGCATTAGGATCCCTGTTTCATCCTGCCACCATAATAGGCAAAAAATGTTGCATTCTACACGGCGTAACATGTGGGGGGCGTGCCGGCCACAACGGATTGCCTGTAATCGGCGACAATGTCTGGATTGGTGCACACGCCATCTTACTCGGCGACATAACCATTGGGAATGGTGCCATAATAGGTGCCGGCTCAGTAGTATTGCATGATGTTGAACCTTACACCGTAGTCGCCGGTAATCCCGCAAGACTAATCAAACGTATAGATACAACAAATATACTGGGGGGTAAATTGTTTATATACAACACATTATACCCATCACACAGAATTAGCCCGATTTTAAGATTTTCACTTTTAAATTGTAATGCTAATCAGGTTGCATGATATAACATTCATGCATTAAACATCCGACAACTTCCTATGCAAATAAAAAAGCTTATCAAGAGCCAACGGCTCAGGCACTATCTTATGAAATGTGGATTTTGGCATCCTGATAAAATCATGCTGTCAATCCAATACAGATTGACATTCAGCAGATGGCCGAATCTTAAACATCCGGAAAGATTCACAGAATGGATTCAATATTATAAAATGCGCTATAGGAATCCGGTAATTCTGCAATGCGTCGACAAATTTCGCGTCCGTGAGTATGTCCGTGATAAAATAGGCGAAGAATACCTCGTTACTTTATATGCTGTAACAACCAATGCTTCATCAATAGATTTTGACACTCTTCCTACGAAATTCGTTATAAAGACAACTGATGGAGGTAGCGGTGACAATGTGCTTATTGTAAAAGATAAATCATCGTTAAATATATCCGATACGATTAAACATATTGATTCCTGGAGAGGGAAAAAATATTATATTATTTCTCGTGAATGGGCATATAGGGGAGCCAAGAGTTCACAAATAATAGTTGAAAAGTTATTGGAATCCGATGCAAATGCCGACGGATCAATAGATGACTATAAATTTTTATGCTTTGATGGTAAATTCAGATATCTATGGATTGATAAAGACCGTTACAGCAACCATCATCGGGGATTTTGGGATGAGCATCTGAATTTCATGCCTGAAGTTGTCAGTGACCACCCAACATTCTCCATACCACCAGTGCTACCGGACAATATAGCCGACATGATTTCTGTTGCAGAAACTTGCCGCTGATTTTCCTTTTGTCCGTGTAGACCTTTATAATATTTCCGGCAAAATAATCTTTGGAGAACTAACATTTTATCCTTGGAGTGGTTATGTCCGATTCACTCCCGATTCGTTTGATTTCACTTTAGGAAATCTGTTTAAAGAGACATCCTGGGTAAACAAGCATATTTAAACTCCGGTCGATACCAGCACAACCTTTGTGCCATTTCATCACTTTAACAATCTTAACACATGAACAGCTACGGATTGGTGTCAATCATCACTCCCTCCTATAACTGCGCCCAATTCATTGCTGAAACAATTGATTCCATTGTTTCGCAGACTTATCCCGAATGGGAGCTGCTTGTGACAGACGATTGCTCCACCGATAATTCGCGTGACATAATCCGCGGATATGCCGATCGAGACAAACGCATCAGGCTCTTTGAACTGGATAAGAATTCAGGAGCAGGAGTGGCACGAAACAACTCAATCAAAGAAGCGAAAGGCCGCTATATTGCATTCTGCGACAGTGATGACAGATGGTATCCTGACAAACTTCAGAAGCAACTGGCTTTCATGGCTGAAAAGGATTGCGCGTTTTCATACACCTCATATATGACATGCGATGAAAATGGAGAAAATCAGGGTATTGTTGTATGCCGCAGACGAGAGACGCTGAGTTCAATGCAGCGAGATGATAAAATCGGATGCCTCACGGCCATGTATGACACCGAAAAGTCGGAAAGGTCTACATGCCTGAACTGCGTAAGCGTCAGGATTGGGCCCTAAAACTAAAAGTGTTGTTGAAATGCCGCTTTGCACTGGGAATGAAAGAACCTCTTGCAATCTACCGCGAAAGGAGCCAGTCGCTTTCACGAAAAAAGACAGATCTTGTAAAATATAATCTTTTGGTGTATCGCGAAATCTTAGGGTGGAGTTCCATACGTGCCTATCTTTTCTTCGGTATTATATTCATGCCGCACTATATCCTGAAGAAATTGTCCTTACGTTATATAAACAGGTAAAATAACCTTTTGATATAAGCATAACCTCAAATGAAACAGAAATACAACATAGCGGTGGCCGGGACGGGCTACGTGGGGATGAGCATCGCCACGCTGCTGGCCCAGCACCACCACGTGACGGCCGTTGACGTCATCCCTGAAAAGGTGGATATGATCAACCGCCGGCAGTCGCCCATCCAGGACGAGTACATCGAGCGCTACCTTGCTGAAAAGCCGCTCGACCTCACTGCCACACTCGACGGCGCGGCGGCCTACCGCGACGCCGATTTCGTGGTCATAGCCGCCCCCACCAACTACGACCCGGAGAAGAACTATTTCGACACCTCGCACGTCGAGGAGGTCATCGACCTGGTGCTGAGCGTCAACCCCGAGGCCGTGATGGTCATAAAATCCACCATCCCCGTGGGCTACTGCCGCTCGCTCTACCTGCGCTACGCCGCCCAGGGCGTCGGGCGCCTCAACCTGCTCTTCTCCCCCGAGTTCCTGCGCGAGAGCAAGGCGCTGTACGACAATCTCTACCCCTCGCGCATCATCGTCGGCTCGCCCAAGCTCATCGACGACCCGCGTTTCGAGGAGGAGAACCGCGCCATCCGGGCCATCGCCGACATCCCGGCTCTGACCGAGGCCGCCCGAACCTTCGCCGCCCTGCTGCAGCAGGGGGCCGAGAAGAAGGATATCCCCACGCTGTTCATGGGCATGAAGGAGGCCGAGGCCGTGAAGCTCTTCGCCAACACCTACCTGGCCCTGCGCGTGAGCTACTTTAACGAGCTTGACACCTACGCCGAGGTCAAGGGCCTCGACTCCCGCGCCATCATCGAGGGCATCGGCCTCGACCCCCGCATCGGCACCCACTACAACAACCCCTCCTTCGGCTACGGCGGCTACTGCCTCCCCAAGGACACCAAGCAGCTGCTGGCCAACTACGCCGACGTGCCCCAGAACATGATGTCGGCCATCGTCGAGAGCAACCGCACCCGCAAGGACTTCATCGCCGACCGCGTGCTGCGCATGGCCGGCTGGTACGACTACACCACCCGCAGCGCCTTCGGCACCGCCCCCGAGCAGGAATGCACCGTGGGCGTCTACCGCCTCACCATGAAGTCGAACTCCGACAACTTCCGCCAGTCGTCCATCCAGGGCGTCATGAAGCGCATCAAGGCCAAGGGCGCCACCGTCATCATCTATGAGCCAACCCTCCCCGACGGCTCCACCTTCTTCGGCTCCCGCGTGGTCAACGACCTGGCCGAGTTCAAGCGCCTGAGCCGCGCCATCCTGGCCAACCGCACCTCCCCCGACCTCGCCGACGTCGCCTCCCGCGTCTACACCCGCGACCTCTTCGCCCGCGACTGACAATCAATCCTCCATTCAGAATCCCGTTAAATCATACACTCCGGCGGCACTGTGTCAAGTCAGACACAGCGCCGCCGGGCTATATTGTCACATTGCTTTGCGATGTGTAGAATGTCCAATTACCATCAAATATGTTCCACATCCCAAAGCGATGTCACTACAATTCAATACAACTAAACATCAAACTTGTCAAATAGCCCTTCAAAAAAATCAATTGACCGTGAGCCGGTACTGATTCGGCGTAACGCCTGTCATCTTCTTGAACCAGCGGCTGAAATGCTGAGGGTAGGAGAAGCCTAAGGCATAGGAAATCTCGCTACCGTCTCGCCCGTGCCGAACAGCCGCTCCTTGGCCACATCCACCATCTTCATCTGAATGTATTTCAGCGCCGACATACCGGTCTCCTTCCGCAAAAGGTCACTCAGATAATTTGGCGACAGACAGAGCTTGTCGGCACAATACTGCACCGTCGGCTGCCCCTCGCATCCCTCTGGGGCGGAATACCAATCGTCGAGCAACTGCTCGAAGCGGGCGAATATGTCGCTGTTTATATTTTCGCGGGTTATGAACTGACGGTCGTAGAAGCGCACGCAATGGTCGAGCAGCAGTTTGATGTTGTCGACAATCAACGCCTTGCTGTGCTTGTCGATAGGATGCGACAGCTCATGCCGTATGTTCTCCATGCAGAACAGCACCGTTGCCCGCTCGCGGTCCGAAAGGTGCAACGCCTCGTTTGAATTGTACGAAAAGAACGAATAATCCCTAAGGATGTGCGAAAGTCCCGTGCCACGCAGAAATTCAGGATGGAACGCGAGAATCCATCCGGCAGGCTGATGCAGCTCCCCGTCGTCCTGAGCGCCGACAATCTGCCCCGGCGCCACAAACAGCATGGTGCCGTGCTGATAATCATAGACACTGCGCCCGTATTTCACAGTCCCGCAGTCCACATCCTTGAGCATTATAGCGAAAATGCCCATGGTCTTCTGCCCGTAGCGCAGCGGCTTCCCCTTGCTCCCCTCTCTATCACGGTGACAAGCGGATGCAGGGTCTCTATCGAAATAGTCGTTGTAATCCTGGATGGAATCCACATGCTGTATCTCGTTCATGATGCGTCGTTTATTTGTACACTTGCAAAGATAGCCGTTTTCGCCGCATACACCAGTATCAATTTCACCGTCATTGTTACCAAAATCTCTTTTATCAATCCTTTAAGGTAAAATTGGTTGGCACTTCTGTAGTTTGGATATCCTGCAGTTCACATTATAGCCATAAATTTGCGATGTGAACCTATTTATCAAGTCCGTAACATGAACAAAAAGACTTTTATTCCGCTCATAATGCTCATTGCATTGAACTTCAACATTATGGCACAGAACAAAATTACCCAGACCGCCGGACGCACTGCCCTCGGCGAATTTGCACCCAAATTTGCGGAGCTTAACGACGACGTACTGTTCGGCGAGGCCGTATGGAACGACACCACCCTCAGCCTCCACGACCACAGCATGATAACCATTTCCATCCTCCTGGGCAAAGGGATGATCGACTCCTCATTCCGCTCGCACCTCGAGCTTGGCAAGAAGCACGGCATCACTCGCAATGAGATTGCCGCCCTGCTCACCCAGGCTGCATTCTATGCCGGATGGCCCAACGCATGGGCAGGCTTCCGGATTGCCAAAGAGGTATGGGCCGACAACGATGCCGCAACCGAAAAAGAGCGCTTCCAGCAGGAGATGATCTTCCCCATCGGCGAGCCGAACACGGCATACGCAAAATATTTCACCGGCAACAGCTACCTCGCTCCTGTCTCTTCCCAGCAGATACCCTTTGCCAACGTGACCTTCGAGCCCGGCTGCCGCAACAACTGGCACATCCACAAAGCTGAAAAAGGCGGTGGCCAGATGCTTGTAGGCGTGGCCGGACGCGGATGGTATCAGGAGGAAGGCAAACCTGCGGTAGAGATTCTTCCAGGTACGGTAATCAACATACCTGCCAACGTGAAGCACTGGCACGGAGCCGCCAAGGACAGCTGGTTCGCCCATCTCGCATTCTCGGTCCCCGGCGAAGAAGCATCTACCCGATGGCTCGAACCCGTCAGCGATGCCGAATACAGCAACCTGAAATAATCTGCACCGCAAACCAACAATCAGTCCCTTTCATATAGGCAACAGCCGATAGCCCTTGCGGGCTACCGGCTGCATTTGTTTATGTCTTGGATGTATGTCAGGGCACCACAACCTTAGCTGTAAGGTTTCCGGCAGTTACCACATAGATTCCTGCGGGAAGTGTCACTGTGGCATCGCCGTCGGCTGCATAAAGCACGCGTCCGTCGGCCGCATTCACAGTCACATGGTCGGTGGCTTTGGCACCGGTCACCATGATGCAGTGCTTCTCAACCTTGATTGCTAGTCCGTTGCCATCGGCGAATACCGAACCGATTCCGGATGTAGCTACATCGGCAGCATTCGATGCAGCTGAAAGGCCACGGTTGTAGTTCACGACAACATGATACGTATGCGCTCCGTTTCCTGCAGTGGCATCGGTAAACGCGGGAGCCGTAAGCAGAGCGGTGTTCAGCTTCACGCCGTCGCGATAAACGTCATATCCGGCAATCTCGAGAGTGGTGTTGGCCACCTTCATCTTCACGTCGTCGAACATGAGCATGTATCCGTCGCCCCCTGCGTTGCATGCACGGATGGCAAGACGTTTTGCTCCGGCCGGCAGCTGGAAGTCGTAGAAAGTGTACTCGGCATTTCCGAGAGCGTCAACCTTCTGCGGCACTTCAATCGGACCGTCGGCACAGAGGGTCACGAAATCGGCCGGGTCTGTGGAATTCTTCAAGGAATAAAGAACCTCCATTTTGTCAGGAAAATCTGGATGATAGCTGCGCGCATAGAACGACACTGTCTGTGCCTCCCCGTTAAGTTCGGGCGAAATGGCCCAGTCATCCTGCTGAGCGGAGTAGCTCAGAATGAACACCGCTGCCATGCTCCGGCTTCCTGAATGTGCGCCGAACAAAGGCTGCAGAGCAGGATTGTAGTAGATTATCTCCTCGTCCTCATTGTCGAACACGAAGAACGAATGACGTGTACGCATCCCCACGGCATCGGGCATACCCACGGCATCAAGATTACCTATCTGCTGGTCGTCGCGGTCAATCATGGTCCAGCCTTCCACCTCGTCGGTCCAGGGAGTTGCATCCTCGAAATCCTCGGTCTCCTTGGCATCGAAACCGACGGTGGAGGGTGCGCTCCATGTCAGTTCAACACCTGCACCGGAACGTTCAGCCTTGAGATCGGCCACAGCAGGCCAACGCGGCAGCTTGAGTTCAGGCAGCGCGGCGGGAGTGACGTTGTTGGAAGCATCGGCATCGTTGGCGATGTTCACCTCGGCCGTGAACGCCGGATTCTCGCCGGTGAGCGGGCTGAGCGTGCAGCTGAACGGCACGATTGTCTCAGCACCTGATGCGAGCTGACCTTCGGGAGTGACGGTTGCAACGGTCTCGCCGTTGAGCTTGAAGCTTACGGAGTAACCTTCGGCTGGTTTGCTGCCGAAATTGGCCACCGTGGCGTTGAGCTTGAACGGAGTATCGATCTCAACACGTGCGGGAGCGGTAAGGCGCGTAGCTGCAAGATCGGTGTCGGGCATGTTGCCTATGCGCAGATTGTCAAATGCCATGTTGTAGTGGCTGTTGATATAAGTGCGCACTATGAAGTAGACAGTCTGCCCTTTCACCTGTGTGAGCGGGAAGTGAGCCAGATTCCATCCGTCGGCATAACCGTCGGCATGATCCACCAGCCCGAGGCTGGTCTGTTTACCGTCGGGCGTTACTGCAAGCACCTGGAAGCGGTTGGTCTCGTTCGAGGACAACACATAATGGTAGAATGAGAGCACCGGATTCTCCACACCCTCAAGGTTCACCTTCCCGGTATAGAACGCCGGCTTGGCATACTGGGTGGGGCAATAGAGGTAGAGGAACGCATCGTCGCCATCCTGGGCGTTTATGCCTGCTGTCTCGAATTTGCCTACCGTCCATTCCGAATAGCTTCCTTCGGGAGCGAGGATACCGACAATGTTGGCGGCACGCTGCTCATCGGTGTAACTCTGGGCATACGGCACTGCTGCGCTGCGTCCTACGGGAGTCATCTCGCAACGTGGCATCTCCTCCGACGGCAGTCCGAGATTCAGGGCCTCGACATAGAGGATGGCGAAAGCTGCCTCGGTGGGTTCGCAAACTTTTATTGTGGCCTGGGTGGTCGAAACAGGGGCGTCGAGCACCTCGACGGCGCTGTTGCCGCTACCACGTGTATAAACCATGTAGGTAAGGTTCTCAGGCTTGATTTCCTTACCTTCAACGGTCTTGGCAGGGGCTGTCCAGCTAAGCTGCACAGTGCCCGGCACGTCGGTTTCCACAACCTTGATATTGCTTACTGGTTCAGGAGCCACCGGGCCGACATATACACTCGCCTTGACCTTACGCCCTGCGGAGTTTCCGTCAGCGCTCTCGGTCTGGAATTCATATGTGTAGGTTCCGGATTCCGGTATGTCATTGTCTGTGAACGTAAGGCGTGCGCCGGGCTGCTCGGAGGCAAACACCTTCACGGGTTCATCCTTTCCGGCACGTGTCACCGTCACCTTGCATGCGCCTTCGAGTGCGGTGCCCGACACATTGACAGCCGGGACATTGAATGCGCCCTGAAGTGTGAGATGTCCGTCGGCATCGGGTGTAAGCTCGATAGAGGTAACTTCGGCAGGCGAACCGGCGGTGAGCGGAGCGCTCATTGTCACCTCATCCACACGGATCATGAAACAGGGAGCGGGGCTCACAGCATGCCAGCCGATAAAGTAGTTTCCGCTTTCCGTGGGTTTGATGGTTACGGTCTTTACGGTAGCTGTGGCCGGGTCGTTGGCAAGCTCTTCCTCGGCAATGAGGGTGGTTGTCATCGCTGCAGGATCGGCTGCTTTACCCATGGCCAAAGCATAGCGCTCCTTGTACATGGTGCTTCCCGCGCAGATGCGGAACGAGAATTCATATATCTTTCCGGCCTCGAAATGGAACGCCGGAGTTATGAGCCAGTCGTTGTTGGCGCCCTCATTCACAAAGTCAACCTTGAAGCATTTATAGTACGAGGTGTAATACCAGTACGAATTGTCATCATTGAGGTTGAATGTGGAATAAAGGTCGCTGTCGGGCTTGTCAGTGTCGAATGTGCAGGCATAGGGAGGTGTGATTGCGCCGATGCCGGCCACGCATTCAGCCACGGCAGACTCTTTTCCATCATACACGGCTGTCACGGAGTACGTGAGTTTCACATATGTGTCAGGTGTGGCGGGAGTGTCAGTGTACGATGTGCCGGTAACGCCGGTGGCAACCGTCTTGCCGTTGCAAGTGATGTTGTATGTGACATCAGCGGGCGAGATATAGCCGCCGTCGGCCGATGCCGTTACAGCATTCCACGAAAGCGTCACCGTCCCGTCGCTGTTGACTTTTGCCGCCACGGACGCAGGTGCGACAGGCACACCTTTACCAACGAAAAGATCCACCTGCTTGCGTGCTCCGTTGCCGACATCGTTGGTGGCGAAAGCCGTGAACGCATGCATCCCTTCAGTGGTGAGTGTGACCGTCCCCTTCACCTCCGCGCCTTTGGCTGCTGTGCCCTGTGCCTCGGTGACGCCATCGACCATCAGCGTATAGCTCATTGTGCCATCGGCCTCCGAGCCGTCGACATTTTCCGTCGGCATCGTAAGGGTATAGGCCGCGGAGCTTCAACCGAAAGCTGAGGTGCAGCCGGTGCGAGGGGTTCCGCTCCGGTGCTCGTCACCGTAAGGCACGTGAGCTGCTCGCAATCGGGGAAATTCAGGGCTAACTCGGCTGCGGCGGTGGCCGGGTCAATGGTCCAGAGAGCACCGGTGCCGGTCACAGGCGAATAAGCGAAAATGATTTTACCGGCCTTGTTGTCGAAAGTTGCACTGGTGGTGTAGTACGGACGCAGTCCGGTGTCGCCCACCACCTCCATGTCGCCGGTGGTCTTGTTTATCTTCACAAGATTTCCGTTTTCCAGAATGGCGTAGAACTGGCCGCTGTCGTCGCAGGCCACGCCCCACATCTTTTCATCCTCGGAAAGCACCTTGATGGAAGTTGAAACTCCGGCAGCGTAATTAGCCGTAGCCCAATTCATAGTGGTGCCTTCGGCGTCATAATAACAGCCATAGACAATTCCCGAAGTGGGATCTACCGCATTGTCTGTGCAGAGAATCGAGAAATCAGCTTCGTCCACCGGATCTGCAAGCTCCCAGGTGTCGGTGTTGTAGACATCAAGATAGGGTATCACATAACCCATACCCCAGTTCACCATTCCGGCGAGATAAAATTTGCCGTTACCGTCGTCGTAACCGCCATATTCGGCCATCACATTGTAGCCGATAAGCTCAAAAGCGCCACCTTCGGTGGTAGGCACTTTATAAAGACCGAGATCAAGCATGAAATTCTGCGAAGAGATTACGCTGGCCCTGAGCTCCAGTCCTTCGGTTATCGCACTGGCACGCATCGGCACTGCCGAACGGCGCGCGGGAGCCACCGGTTTCACCAGACCGAAAGGAGCGTTTCCCACAAGTCCCTTCACTGTTGCATCATTACCGCGGACACCATTGCGGACCACGGCACGGTGTTTCATTGTCACCCCTCGGGAAAAATCGGCCGCTTCGGTTATGTCGGCCGTCACTTTTTTGGCACCCATATGCGGCGCGACACCACGAGGTGCTCCCGTCGCCGAGGCCATCGCCACGGCAATAATCGCCGCAAACGTCAGCTTTTTTACATTCATGAGGTTAAAGAAATTTATGTTAATGTATTTATGTCCACCTGCAAAAATAGCACTTTTTTCATTTCCGACACATTTTGCAACACATAAATCACCTATATCCCTCAAATTTATATCATTTTGCTGCCACTTCCACCCTTATCCCCATCCAATTTTTAATCTACATTAATTAGTATCCCTCATAATCTGAGCCATGCGTTCGTCGCCCGGCTCCTCCATCGACGTCAGTCGATAACTATTCATTTCTTTCTGCGAGAGCGCTTTCGCGGTTACAGCTTCCGACATAGTATAATCTTTTATTATTCAACGCCAACCTTTAGCTCTCGATAGGTCAATAGCGAATGTCGGCCAATGGCCGGTTCGCGATGCCGAAGGCAATTGAATCTATCGCAAAATTATAAAAACTTAATCAAATCAGCAACTTGTAAAAAGAAGTCGTTTGACCACAGGTCAAGATCCTTCTGATTACGGATAAACGACATGAAATAGTAAAATTTTCGGAGCTTAATCCTATTGTATAGGATTTTCTACCTGAAATTTTACCATAGTACACTTTTTTGTTCCTGAAAAATGGTTCGGAATAAAGACAGCCGGCCACGTTTATGCGCAGCCGGCTGCCCGTGTTTATCTTGATTATCTGTCAATATCAATTTATTTCACTTCCTCAAATCTAACCATACATGAGTATCAATGCTTTAGTGTATCATGATACAAATATGGATATTCAAATTCTTTGCGATCGATAATTATATATGGAGCAAAGCAGTTTCGCCGATAATATAGGAATGACATCGGTTACTTTGTCGTTGTGAGTCTCATCTTGTTTCTTCCCATTCCTTTTTAACTCGCTCGACTTCCGCTATCAACTGCTGCTCTGTGGGAAGATAGAGTTGATATTTAGATGCAACAATTGTATTATTGTCCGAGGGAAGGGTCATCTTAACCAATGTGTCGTTTTTGGCAGTGCATAGTAATATGCCGATTGTGGGATTCTCCTCCGGTAGTTTCTCAGTACGGTCGTAGTAATTGACGTACATCTGCAATTGTCCCAGATCCTGATGAGTTACCTCGCCTGTCTTTAACTCAAAAATCACGAACCGGCGAGCAAGACGGTTGTAAAAGACTAAGTCGATGAAAAACTCGTCATCTTCAAGAATGATTCGTTTTTGACGCGCTACGAAAGTGAACCCATTTCCAAGTTCAAGAATAAATTCTTGTAAGTGATTGATTAACTCTGTTTCAAGGTCACTTTCGTAATAATGAGTTCTTTTTTCAAGACCCAGAAATTCCAAAACCATTGGATCCTTGACTATTTCCTGCGGTGCTTCGGGTGCTCTCTCTTTCCGCGCCATTGCGAGCACAGATTCTTTATCATTGCTAAGAAGCAAACGTTCATATAGCATTGAATTAATCTGACGCTTCATTTGACGTGCCGTCCAACAATTGTTGATTGTTTCAAGTATGTAATATTCTCTCTTATCCTTGTCGGCAATGTCTAAAAGCCACTTATATTGCGACCAGTTCAATTGTGCATACAGTGTATGCACAATCGGAAACTCCAGATAAAATTTCTTACTATAATCCAACTGACGTTTACCAAATCCACTGCCAAACTCCGGTTCAAGTTCTTTCGCAAGATTTTTAATTAGACTCTTTCCATACTCGGCACGGGCTTGGCCGCCCTGTTCTTCCTCGACAATGCGTCGTCCTATTTGCCAGTACATCTGTACGCGACAAAAGTCAACTGATCGGACAGCATTAGACCGAGAGGTTTCAATAATCGAGCGTATTTCAGATACTAAATTCTTCATGGGTTTATAATAACGGTGTGTCAGTTACTTTGCAAACGACAAATTGATAGCCTTGAGGGTGATGAGACCCATTGGGCCCGGCAATCACTATCAGGACTGGACGATGTTCACTTGCCGCCATTGCGAAGCTTCTTGAGGGTTTCTTCAACCATTGCCCGAGCCTCGTGCGTAGCAGCCTCAATCCCGGCAGCCACACGCTCGGCAGCCCGGCGGGTGCTTTCGCGGGCATCCTCGGCAACCTCACGCATAATCTGAGCCATGCGCTCGTCGCCCGGTTCCTCCATCGACGTCAGCCGATAACTATTCATTTCAGCTTCCGACATAATATAATCTTTTCTTATCCAACGCCAACCTTTAGCTCGCGATAGGCCAATAGCGAATGTCGGCCATAGGCCGGTTCGCGGTGCCAAAGGCAATTGGACCTATCGCAAATTTACGAAAAAAGTCTGAACCGACCTTACCTTTGTGAATTACGGTCAATCTTCCTGTTCGTAATAATATGAATAGTCGATACCTTTCATAAAGGTATCACGGTCGTTGATTTTGTCAGTAAGTGCCGACCGAAGCAATGTTTTAATGGCCGTCGAATCGGCAACGCTACGTGTCATGGCTTCGAGGTATTTTCGTTTGTCAACCTGACTCCAGTCAATGCACTGTTGCAGATTTTTCTTCAACATCAGGTCAAGCCATATGCGGGTAGCGCGACCGTTGCCTTCTCGGAACGGATGGGCGACATTCATTTCAACATACTTGTCAATGATATTCTCGAACGAATCCTCCGGCATACGTTCAGCATCAGCCAAGGTCTGACCCAGATATTGAGCCATAGCAAACTGGAACCCCGCCTTGGCTATATTGACAGTCCTGATCTGTCCGGCGAAATCATAAAGACCTCCGAAAAGGTAAGCATGAATCTGCTGCAATCCTTTCACCGTGCCTACCTCGATGCTGTCGATAAGGCTGCTTTCAAACAAAGCGTATGCTTTCGACCGACTTTTGCCGTCAATACTCTCGTCGCTGTTGGTGAACCATTCAATGAATCTGGAAGCCTTGTTGTTCGGGAAACTCTTCGCCAAAGCTATGACACCGGCATTATCCAATACATCAGTCAGACGGCGTTTCCCGTCGGGAGCAAGCAGTTTCAACTGGTTAGTGGCACTAACCACTTCATTGCCTTCGTTGCGGAGCTTGGTTTTCAGGTACTTCCAGTAATTGCGATTCTTCGCATAATCATCCTGCGCGTTGAGCACCCCGACAATATCAAGCACCGAGAACCACCATTTGGCTCCCGCCTCGTCCCACACCGCCCGCACTTCGCGGTCGTCAAAGAATCGTATCGATATTTTCTGCACTTCGCTCATGGCTTAATTGGGGTTTAGATATCCGACACAGATAGAGGCGTCGAGATTGTAGAATTTCAGGTTACGATTGACCTGACGCTCGCCTTCGGTTTGAACTTCCGAGAAATTCTCGGTAGTTGCCTCCCGCGTCAACTCTCGGTTTCACAATCAGTGCGAAGGCGCTTAAAATTCATACTCTTAATCATCGTTTGAGAAATCCCAATTCATAAACCATAGGACGCAGCTTTTCAGTTAGACGAGAATAAGAATTTTCAAATTCCGTAAAATCTATTGGCGCATAAGAGCCACTTTCGTTACGTTCACGCAGAGCATTACGAATTTGATACCATCCGACATCCGGACGGTTGAGTTTGTATTTTTCACGCACAGAATATTCATCAGTCATTGCAAAATAGATTCTCCACAACTTCCGCCCCTCGTCAAGCACCGCCTGCGCCTCCGGCGAAAATTCAAGATTCTCCATGAAACGGACAAGAAAATCACTTTCAAATCTTTCCGGAGAATCTACCTCTACTTCGGTGTATGGAATAAAGTGGTCGACTATGCTCCAACTACGCCCATTCCACTCCAAACCATCGGCTGAGGCGGTATTATTACTTCCATTAAACAACATCCATACAAGACAATCGTTTGCAAATTCTTCCGAAATCACTCCTGTTGGCTGAAGAAACTGATCCCTATCATTTAGCCACATAGGTCGTATGATTTTTGTCATCGTGAAGTATATGGCGCACTGGTGCAGATTATCCTTGTTGACAAAAATGCCATGACCACGTGAAAAGCCAGAAGATACAAGATTGATATATTTTGTATTTTGGAAGTCATTTCCTCCAGAACACAGAAAACCGACCGCTCCGTCAGACCATTTTATACCCCGTTGATCCTTTCTGTTTCCTACCTGAGGCGTTATGGCATTCGTCAGTGGCACACATTTTTCGGAGTTGGGTTTAGGCCGGTCAATCCAACGGGACAAGAACCTATCCACCGAAAAGTTATAGAAACACTTTTGTCCCATATGCACTACATTCTTATCGTATGCCTCACACGACACTGTTGTTATTGGGGTTCTTTCCGCATCAGGTCCATTGTCTGTTTGCCATATCAGGAAACCTATAGGAAAATCCCCTCTCAGACCGTCGAATGCCTTGTTGTGAATTACGAAACCGTCAAGATAACGCGCGTTCCAGTTATCACGGAACTGCTGCGATGCCTGTGCATTGATATATTTCAACGTTGAAAACATTGCAACTGTTGCCGTGGGGATTTCTCTGGCAATGCGGGCAAGAAACTGAATGAACAATTCATTGCCCGAACTGCCATATCCGGGCATCCCCACCTCCGCCATCCTTGTTCTTTTAATCCCCTCTTTATTCTTGGCAACCTGTCCTTTCGCAGTATTTGTAGCATTTGTAGCTTCACCATAGGGCGGATTTATAAGTACCAGAATCTTCTTTGCACCCGGCTTCCCTGCGGCAGCATCACCGATAGCTTTACGAAGGCTTTTGGGAAGCTTGTCGGTTATGGAGTAGTCTATACTTCCGTCATCTGCTATATCATCATTGAGATAGTCATACTGAAATCTTTCTGCACCTACGGCAGTTTTTGTCGCGAGCATTACGTCCACATCACTTTGGTCGAGGGTGGACATGTAAAGGTTTCTGGAGTATGAATGTTTGGTTTCAAGATTACCCACACCACAACACATGTCCCATACGATGTATTCTTTTTTTGCCAATTTTCCCCAAGCGTGTTATTTAAATACTCATACGCCTTTTCCACTACATTCAATGGTGTATAATATGCACCTTTAAATTGCCGTTCATCAATAGGTATCAGAGAATCACGACGCTCCAGAATGTAATTACGGTATTCCTCACGCGGAGGTCTGTCGTAAATGGCCCAGAATCTGCGGTACCCTTCATTATTGCCGAGTTCATACATTTTACCGTCAAGAAGGAACGTGGGTTTTCCGTTTCGGTGAATCAACTCCGCCGGCAGATGCTGATGGGTTGAAACAGTACCATCCGACATTATATCAGCGAAAAACAGCAGATTAAACTTATCCTCATCAAGATTTTTTATTTCCCGGCCAATCATCAGCACCCATTTGTCAAACACAGATTTCAGATTTGCCGGCGTAATCTGTGTACGGATAATCTCTCCTGTCCGGATGGCTCTTTTTATGGTATTTACAAACTCCTCCTCGTGCGTTTCAATCCGGAATGAAACAAAATGAGTGCCAATAAACCCAGACACAGCATCAAGAGCATCCTGGGTATAATTGCTTGCGGATTTACCCCACTTTATTGTTTTTTGCTGAAGAAATGGTATCACATCTTCCGTCCTCATTATAGCAGCCTTTACACTGTCGATGACACAAAGGAATGGTGGCAAATCTTCGCCCTTGTTGTAAGCTTGCCAAACATAATGTAGCAACTGGGTAAACATTGCATAAATTGAATCTTTGCCACCCAGTTTCGCTTCAAACCATATTTCCTTAGTCTGTATGTCTACAAGATTCCGGGATACTCCTTTAAGCCCGAGAGCATAGATGTAAGCATCCTTTACATCCTCTTCACTCCTGGCATCCTGTAACTTTTGGTATAACGGCTGCTTCATAACGCAAAGATAGTGTTTTTTGCCATCCGTGCAAAAAAAAGAGCCATGCAGTCCCAGCAAAACAGATTAATTAATAAACGATAATGCTGGGGGCACACGAGCACTCAGTATGTGCATAATTTGCACATACTACAACTGACGGGAAAATACAGCACCTCGTTCTATTCTCTTGATACCATCATAAAAGTTGAATACAGAGGTAACAATCACCGCGCTACAAAACGAGAACCATCCGGGGAAGGAATCCTGCCAGGCAGGATTTTCTTCCCCGGATGGTTGTTTATCAGGGTTTCATCCCCGGCGGTTTTGCGGCCAGAGGGGATGGACGGCGCATCAGGCAGGAGTCCATTTGCAGCGGACGGGCGACACGATGGCGCCCTCCTTTTTGAGCTGTGCAAACACTTTGTCTACCACCTTGCGGTCCAGACCGGTGAGCTCGGCCACTTTGCCGGCATTCACAGGTTCGCCGGCCTTGCGCATGGCTTCAAGAACTACATTTTTCTCGTCCATAATTCTATCTATTTTTGATTGTTTCGTAAAAATAGCACTTTTTTTATCCCTGACAAAACGGTTCGGGATAAAGGCAGCCGGCCACTTTCTCCGCAGCCGGCTGCCCGTGTTTATCTTGATTATCTGTCAGACATCAATTTATTTCACTTCCTCGAAGTCTACATCGGTGACACCGTCGTCGGCTGGGCCGTGGCCGGCTGCGCCGCCCTGAGCACCACCCTGGAAGGGAGCACCCTGCTGACCGGCTGCACCGCCCTGTGCCTGAGCCTGTGCGTTGAGGATATCCTGCTGGGCTGCACCGAATGTGGTCTCAATCTCCTTGATGGCAGCATCGATGGCAGCGAGATCCTGTGCCTTGTGGGCATCTTTCAGTTTGGCTACGGCAGCCTCGATGGCAGCCTTCTTGTCGGCGGGAATCTTGTCGCCGAGGTCGGCGAGCTGCTTCTCGGTCTGGAATACGATGGCATCAGCCTGATTGAGTTTGTCGATACGCTCTTTCTCCTTGGCATCGGCAGCGGCATTAGCCTCTGCCTCATCCTTCATACGCTTGATTTCTGCATCGGTCAGACCGCTCGAAGCCTCGATACGGATGCTCTGTTCCTTGCCGGTTGCCTTGTCCTTGGCCGAAACATTGAGGATACCGTTGGCATCGATTTCAAATGTAACCTCAATCTGAGGTATACCGCGGGGTGCGGGAGCAATGCCGTCGAGGTGGAATTTGCCGAGGGTCTTGTCATCCTTTGCCATGGGGCGTTCGCCCTGAAGCACGTGGATTTCAACCGAAGGCTGATTGTCGGCAGCGGTCGAGAAAGTCTCGCTCTTGCGGGTAGGAATGGTTGTATTGGCCTCGATAAGTTTGGTCATCACGCCACCGAGGGTCTCGATACCTACCGACAGAGGCACAACGTCGAGCAGAAGCACATCCTTCACGTCGCCCGAAAGCACACCACCCTGGATGGCGGCACCTACGGCCACAACCTCGTCGGGGTTCACGCCCTTCGAAGGAGCCTTGCCGAAGAATTTCTCCACAATGGCCTGGATGGCGGGGATACGTGTCGAACCACCCACGAGAATAACCTCATCGATATCCGAAGCCTTCAGACCGGCATCCTTCAGAGCCTGCTCGCAGGGAGCGATGGTGGCATTGATAAGCTTGTCGGCAAGCTGTTCGAATTTTGCGCGGGTGAGGGTCTTTACAAGGTGCTTGGGCACACCGTTCACCGGCATGATGTAAGGAAGGTTGATTTCGGTCGAGGTGGTCGACGAAAGCTCGATCTTGGCTTTTTCGGCAGCCTCTTTCAGACGCTGGAGAGCCATGGGGTCCTGACGGAGGTCAACGCCTTCGTCCTTGATGAACTCGTCGGCAAGCCAGTCGATGATTACGTGGTCGAAATCGTCGCCGCCAAGGTGTGTGTCACCATTGGTCGACTTCACTTCAAACACGCCGTCGCCAAGTTCGAGGATGGAGATATCGAATGTACCGCCACCGAGGTCGAACACCGCGATTTTCTGGTCCTTGTTGCTCTTGTCAAGACCGTAGGCCAATGCGGCTGCTGTAGGCTCGTTCACGATGCGTCGAACAGTAAGACCTGCAATTTCGCCGGCTTCCTTGGTGGCCTGACGCTGAGAATCGTTAAAGTAGGCAGGCACCGTGATAACGGCTTCCTTCACTTCCTGACCCAGATAATCTTCGGCGGTTTTCTTCATCTTCTGAAGAATCATCGCCGAAATTTCCTGAGGTGTGTATTCGCGGCCGTCGATGTCGACACGCGGAGTATTGTTGCTGCTGCGCACCACTTTGTAAGGCACGCGCTCAATTTCTTTCTGAACCTGGTCGAATGTCTCGCCCATGAAGCGTTTGATTGAATAGACTGTACGGCCGGGGTTGGTAATGGCCTGACGTTTTGCGGGATCGCCCACTTTACGTTCGCCACCGTCAACGAAAGCCACCACACTCGGGGTGGTGTTTCTGCCCTCGCTGTTGGGGATGACAACGGGATCCTTACCTTCAAGCACTGCAACGCACGAGTTGGTTGTACCTAAGTCGATACCTATGATTTTTCCCATAATGATATAAAGTTTTTATTTGTTGTTTTCTATTATTCGGTTGATCTGTGTATTCTTGAAATACTCTACTGAACGGCACGCCGGTGGGCCGGACGTTGCCCTTCAAATTCAAATAGAAAACAAATGTTATGCCAAAAAGGTTGGGAGGCGCTCCAAATTATGGTATGGGGCATGCAAACTGCCGCACGTGTCAGTTTTGGCAGTTGCATGGCCCGCAAGTGTGACAAATTTGGCAGACAACGCCACTGACACGGCGTCAGCAGCAGTCAGGCGCCACAAAATGGTGGTGGTGCGTGCCGCATTCGTGCAGGGTTCTGTCAACAATCAGATGCCGGTTGGCCATTGTGGAAATCACGCTCAGTTCATGGCTCACAAGCAGAATGGTGGTACTCGGCGCAACTTCTTCCAGAATGCCGTAGATGCGATCCTCGAAATGTTTGTCAAGATAGCTCAGCGGCTCATCGAGCACCAGCACCCCGGGGCGTGAAATCAATGCACGCCCCAACAGCGCCCGTTGCAGCTGTCCGCCCGACAGTTCGCCGATCGAAGCGCTGGCCTTCTCCTGAAGTTCCACCATGCGGAGAATCTCTTCCACACGCCGGCGTGTCTCTGACTCAGACAATGCCGCCTGCGCCATCAGTCCGGATTCCACCACATCCTTCACTGATATAGGGAAACGGGCATCTATCATGTTCTTCTGCGGCAGGTAGCCGATGGGCAACCGCTGGCATTCGGCTCCGGCGTCGTAATATTTCACCCACCCCGAAGTAGGCTTCAATAATTTAAGTATTATGCGCAGCAACGTGGTCTTTCCACCCCCGTTGGGACCGGTGATAGCCATGAAATCACCGCGGTTCACCGCAAGCGACACATCATTGAGAATATCCTTGCCCTGGCGCATCATGCCGATGCCTTCCAGTCTGATAATGGCGTCATTCATAATGTTTTTTACGACTAATCGGACAAAACAATCACGAACCCCGGGTCAACGCCTCGGCTCAGCGATGGCATTCACCACTTTGTTCATTTCTCCCTCCCAGTCCGAACTCATCACATCTATTTCAACAGGACGCACACCCAGTTCAGCCGCCACCGTCACTGTCTGTGCCGGGTTCACCCCTTTTGCTACAAACAGCGCCCGCGCGCCCTGACTGCGGGCCTCCTCGATAACATCGCGTAGCCTGAGCGAAGAATTTTCCTTATTGTCCACGTTCAGGGCAATCTGACGCAAGCCGTTTTCCCGAGCAAAATAGCTCAACGCCGGATGCCACACCACAAAAGCGTCCTCGGCCTTGGGCGCCACGCGCTGATGCCATACCCCTGCAAGTGAGTCGAGTCGCGCCTGGAGCACCCGTCCGCGTTCATGATAGTAGCCACCATGTTCAGGATCGGCCGAAACAAGGGCCTCCACTACATTCCCGGCTATTATACGGGCGTTTTCAACCGACGACCACACATGCGGATCAGCCTCGCCGTGCGCATGCCTTTCATCCCCGGAGGCTGCCCCGTGACCGTGGTGGGCGGCATCGTGAGTACCATAAATCAACCTCACTCCATCCGAGACACCAAAGCGGAGTGTACTCTCGGAGCCGGCGCTCTCAATCCGTTTTTCAAACGGGAGCAGCCCGGTTGTCAGCAACACATCTGCAGAGTGCATCTTTTTCATGGCCGTAACGCCCGGCTCGAATGTCTCGGGATCGGCGCCGCGAGGCATCACCACAGAAATATCCACCGAATCCCCGCCGACAGCACTTACAAAATAACGCAGCGGCTCAATGCTCACCGCCACGTCCAACCGCTCCCCGCCATCGGATAAATCAGTCCTCCCCCCATTACATCCGGCAAGCGTCACGGCACCAACCACTGCCGGTAAAACTACACGGCAGACTGCTATTACCATTGCCTTTATCCTAAGTTTCATATCACTTTTTCTGTCATTTTTATAACGTGCACCTTACTTCCGTACACCCGATGTCAGGCGCAATATTTTTAATTTCGGCGAGCCACACACACAAATTTAACAACAAATTTAATATATGGCACCATTTTGTAATCAATGCAATATAAAATTGTGACTAAAATCTATTTTATATATCAACACTATTTTATATCTTTGCATTGTATATTCTCCGGCATCAACCCAAATCCGGACGGTAACTAAAGGGTCCCAACAATTAATACCACTGAATTATGGCACGATTGAACATCGACAATCTCGACACCAAAATCCTGCAGATGTTGGTCGACAATGGCCGCAAGCCATTTCTTGAGATAGCACGCGAGTGCGGCGTTTCCGGGGCAGCTATCCACCAGCGTATAGCCAAATTGCAGGCAACCAACATTCTTGAAGGGTCTCGCGCTCTTATCAAACCCACCACCTTAGGCTACGACACTTGCGCCTTTGTGGGTGTATTCCTCAAAGAACCCGACAAATTTAACGAATTTGTAGAAAACCTGAAAAACGTACCTGAAGTTGTGGAATGCCATTTCACCACCGGGCAGTACGACATGCTGATCAAAATGTATGCCCACGACAATGAGCACCTGCTGCACCTGATTCACGAAAGGCTGCAACCGCTCGGCATACTGCGCACCGAAACCCTTGTGTCGTTCCGCGAAGTGTTCTCTCGCGCCCTTCCTGTCAGCACCGACCCCTCCTGACATCGCCCCGGCACTATAGACTGTCCTGACATCATTTCTCAATCACCCGTTACATCTCTCACCCATAATGCGGCGTACCATCATTCTATGGCTCGCCGCCATTATTTTATCCGGATATTTAGCAGACTGGCAGCCCTGCCAGTCTGACATCCGCACCGCACCCCCTCGCCGCATAAACACAAAATCCACATCCGGCTCAAACTTTCAGGCAAATTTGGGGTTAAAAATTTGGCGGTTGTAATCATTAATTTTACCTTTGCGATGCTGTACAGACAAGCCCCTGCAACGCCTGTGCCACCGCAACCGCTCTCCACATTGATTTTTAAAGACAAACACCCCATGATATTCAATTTCAGAATTGTTTCCGACGAAGTAGACAACTTCAAACGTGAAATCAAAATTGACGCCGACGCATCGTTCCTCGACCTCAAAAATGCAATTTGCGACAGCGTGGATTATGACAAAAACGAAATGTGCTCATTCTTCATCTGTTCCGACAACTGGGAAAAAGAGAAAGAAATCACCCTTGAGGACATGGGCAGCGACTCCTCGGAGGACGTCTATCTGATGGAGGACACCCTTCTGTCCGACCTCATCGACGATGAAGGCCAGCGCCTGCTGTTCACCTTCGACTACATGACCGACCGCTCTTTCTACATGGAGATGAAGGAACTTGTCCCCGGCAAGAACCTCAAGGATCCTGTATGCTCGCTGGCACTCGGCAAAGCTCCCGCACAGTCTGTCGATCTTGACGAATTCGAGGCAAAGACCGACGCCAAGGCCAAAGCGGCAGCCGTGTCGGCAGCCGACGACATCGACGAAGACTTTTACGGCTCCGAATCGTTCAACGACGACGAATTCGACATGGAAGGATTCGACGAAATGACCTTCGACCAGTAACGAGTCTCCCTATCTTCGGTAAATGGAGCACAACCGCGAACTCGAACTGGCTTGGGAATACGTTGAACACACCGGCATAAGCATATTCCTCACCGGAAAAGCCGGAACAGGCAAAACCACCTTCCTGCGCACCCTCCGCCAGAAAAGCGCCAAAGCCATGATTGTGGTTGCGCCCACAGGCGTGGCAGCCATCAATGCCGGTGGCGCCACAATACATTCATTTTTTCAGCTGCCGTTGTCGCCCTACGTGCCAGGCAGCGAATACCGCGACAAATTCAACTTCTCTCGCGACAAACTGCGCATCATCCGTGCGCTCGACCTGCTCGTAATCGATGAGATATCGATGGTGCGGGCAGATCTCCTCGACGCCATCGACAATGCACTCCGCAAATACCGCCGCAACCCGGCCCCATTCGGAGGCGTACAGTTGCTCATGATCGGCGACCTCCAGCAGCTCGCCCCGGTGGTGACTCCGGCCGACGAGGCTTTGCTCAGGCCGCACTACGCCACCAACTATTTTCGGATCGAAGGCACTGGCCCAGACCCCCTACGTTACCATCGCCCTGCAGAAAGTCTACAGGCAACAGAACCAGCGGTTCATCGAACTGCTCAACAACGTTCGCAACAACACACTGCAGCCGGCCGACTTATCATTGCTCAACTCCCGTCTTTCACCCGGATTCATCCCGCCCCCCGACAGCGATTTCATCCGCCTCACCACCCATAACCATTCGGCCGACAGCTACAATGCCAGCAGGCTCAATGCGCTACACCAACCAGAAGTCACTTTCAATGCCAAGATTTCAGGCGCGTTCCCTGAATACTCCTACCCCACCGCGCAGACACTCCGTCTGAAAGTCGGCGCTCAGGTGATGTTCGTACGCAACGACCCCTCGGGCAACCGCCAGTATTTCAACGGCAAGATCGGCCATGTGGTAGCGGTAACACCCCACAGCGTCAGCGTGCTGTGCCCGGGCGAAAGCGAACCCATCGAAGTCAGTCCGCAGACATGGGAAAACGCCCGTTATACCGTAGACGACGTCACCCGACAGATTTCCACCGAGATTCTCGGCACCTTCGAGCAGATGCCGCTTCGGCTGGCGTGGGCCATCACAATACATAAAAGCCAGGGCCTTACCTTCGAGCACGTGGTTATCGACGCAGGAGCATCATTCGCTCCCGGACAGGTGTATGTGGCCCTCTCACGATGCAAGACGCTCGAAGGCATCGTTCTCGCCACCCCCATCAGCGCATCCACTCTCAGCTCCGACCCTACGGTGTCCACCTATATCGAACGTCAGGACGAAGAGGCGGCGCGGAGCATCGGCACCCTCGACCGCATAAAGCAGGACTACCACCGCGCCATGCTCCAGGATCTGTTTTCGTTCAGCCGGCTACTGACCATCCAGACCTCCGTATGCGGGCTACTTGCCCAGACATTCGCCCATTCATTCCCCTCGACGCTTGCGGACCAGCAGCAGATCAACGACCGCCTGCGATCAGACATCCTCGACATCGCCGACAAATGGATCCAGCAACTTGCCGGCACGGATTTCCACGCACTTGTCTCCGCCCCCCTGCTCGAACGCGTGAAAAAAAGCGCCAAATATTTCAGCGACACACTTCTGGACATTTTCGGCACATCGCTTAAAGACCTCGCCTCGGTGCGCACCGGCGATAAGAAAGCCACCCAGCGCATGGCCGAGCTGACAGCCGACCTCCGCACCCGGCTTCAGTTCCACCTCTCGCTGCTGTCGCACATGTCGGTCACCGACTTCTCCGTACCGGCATATCTCAAACTGAAACTTCAGGCATCGCTCGGGCAGGCCGACGTGCCGCAAAAATCCACCGCGCGCCGTCAGGCAGCCGAGCAGAGGAAGGCCGAACGAGAAGCCAGAAAACAAGCCGAGAAAGAAGCCCGCGCAAAGGCTCGTGCCGAGCGTGTGCCATCCCACGAACAGACCTACCGCATGTTCCAGCTCGGCATGACACGCGAGGAGATTGCACAGCAGCGCGGTCTCGCCCTCTCAACCATCAGCACCCATCTCGAAAACTACATTCTTTCAGGACTTCTGACCGCAGCCGACATACTTACCCCTGCGCTATACAATGCCATCGTCTCGGCCATAGAACTTGCAGGCGAGGGTGCCACGATGACTGACATACGCCTCTTCATCCCCGAAGCATCGTTCGCCGACATAAAACTTGCGGTTGCCCAAATCAAGAATAATTTGTAACTTTGTGGCTTAAAGGCATCGCCTGCTGTGGCAGGCGCTTTTGCTGTGATTCAACCAACAACAAACTAAAAATCATAACATCCCTCTGACACAACCATGGCACAACAAGAAGATGTGTTTAAAAAGATAGTATCCCATGCCAAGGAGTATGGGTTCGTTTTTCCCTCGAGTGAAATCTACGATGGCCTATCGGCCGTTTACGATTACGGCCAGAACGGCGTTGAACTCAAGAACAACATCAAACGCTACTGGTGGGAAGCAATGACTCTGCTCCACGAGAACATTGTCGGTATCGACTCGGCCATTTTCATGCACCCGACCATCTGGAAAGCATCAGGTCACGTCGATGCCTTCAACGATCCCCTAATCGACAACCGCGACTCGAAAAAACGTTACCGCGCCGACGTGCTCATCGAAGAGCAGATTGCAAAAATCGACGATAAGATTGAAAAAGAAGTGGCCAAAGCCGCAAAACGTTTCGGCGAGAGCTTTGACGAGGCCATGTTCCGCCAGACAAACCCTCGCGTCCTTGAACATCAGGCAAAACGCGACGCACTGCATCAGCGCTTCTCCGACGCCATGAACGCCAACGACCTCGACGAACTCCGCCAGATCATCATCGACGAGGAGATTGTCGACCCCATCAGCGGCACAAAGAACTGGACCGACGTGCGCCAGTTCAACCTCATGTTCAAAACCGAGATGGGTTCCACCGCCGACGGCGCCATGACCGTGTTTCTGCGCCCCGAAACAGCCCAGGGCATCTTCGTCAACTACCTCAACGTGCAGAAAACCGGCCGCATGCGCATCCCCTTCGGCATCGCACAGATCGGCAAGGCGTTCCGCAACGAAATCGTGGCCCGTCAGTTCATCTTCCGCATGCGCGAGTTCGAACAGATGGAGATGCAGTTCTTCGTACGCCCCGGTTCGGAACTGGAGTGGTTCAACAAATGGAAGGAAACCCGACTGAAATGGCACAAGGCCCTCGGTCTGGGCGATGCGAAATATCGCTACCACGACCACGAGAAACTCGCCCACTATGCCAACGCCGCCACCGACATCGAGTTCCAGATGCCGTTCGGCTTCAAGGAGGTTGAGGGAATCCACTCCCGCACAAACTTCGACCTCTCGCAGCATGAGAAATTCTCAGGCAAGAAAATCCAGTATTTCGACCCCGAGCTCAACGAAAGTTACGTGCCTTACGTGATCGAGACCTCAATCGGCGTGGACCGCATGTTCCTGAGCGTGCTCTGCTCAAGCTATGAGGAGCAGGCTCTTGAAGGCGGCGACACCCGCGTGGTGCTCCATCTCCCCGAGCTCTTGCACCTGTGAAATGCGCCGTCATGCCCCTGGTGCGCAAGGACGGACTGCCCGAAAAAGCCCGCGAGATTGTCAACGACCTCAAGTTCGACTTCAACACCCACTACGAGGAAAAGGACTCCATCGGCAAGCGCTACCGCCGTCAGGATGCCATCGGCACCCCCTTCTGCATCACCGTGGACCATCAGACACTGGAGGACAACACCGTCACACTCCGCGAGCGCGACTCAATGGAGCAGAAACGCGTGAACATCGCCGACCTCCACGCTCTCATCCACGACCGTGTAAGCCTCAATTCCCTGCTGCGCAAACTGGCCTGACCCACCCCCTCTCCGCCCTCTCTTCAATAATAAAAACTACTTACAAAATGAACAAGAAATTAATCACCACCGTAATTGTGGCCGTCGTAATCCTCATCCTCTTCGGAGGCGGCTGCTCGTCCTACAACGGAATGGTCGACGCCGACCAGGCTGTACAGAAGCAATGGGGACAGGTTGAGAACCAGTACCAGCGCCGTGCCGACCTCATACCCAACCTCGTGAACACCGTAAAGGGTTACGCCGCACACGAAAGCTCCACGCTCCAGAATGTGACCGATGCACGTGCCGGACTTACAAAGGCATACAATGACGCACAGGCCATCACCCCCGAGCAGGCACAGGCCAACATCGAGGCATACCAGCAGGCGCAGAGCAATCTCAAAGGCGCTCTCGACATCTATGTGAACGCCGTCCGCGAGGCATACCCTGACCTCAAGGCCAACGAAAACTTCCTCAACCTGCAGGCACAGCTTGAAGGTACAGAGAACCGCGTGAGCACCGAACGCCAGCGCTACAACGAAGCTGTGGAAGTCTATAACCGCAAGGTGCTCCGTTTCCCCGGCAACATCTTTGCCAAACTGTTCGGCTTCGACTCCAAAGAGATGTTCAAGGCCGAGGAAGGCGCACAGCGTGCCCCCAAAGTGGAATTCTAAGAGTGCGTTTGAATTTAAAACCTCAGTAACCTAAAGTGAAAAAAATCCTCTTCATGCTCGGCATTGCCGCCTTTGCCCTCTCTTCGTGCACCAGCGACGACAATGACGACACGCTCCAGCAATATCAGGCATGGCACGATTCCAATGTGGCATGGATCAACTCCGAGCTGCAGCGTACCAATCCTGACGGCACCTCCTTCTACCAGCCCGTCACTCCGGCATGGGCTGTAGGACAGAAAATCTACGTCCACTGGTTCAACGACCGCGCCGCTACAGCAGGAAACGTCACCCCGTTCGAGACCTCATGGGTGAGCACACACTATGAGGGCTACCTCTACGACGGCACGCTGTTCGACGAATCGAAAGGCAAAACCGCCGATGACCTTTTCACCGGCCGTGTCAACCAGTTCATTGCCGGTTGGCAGATTGCTCTCCAGAACATGCATGTGGGCGACACAGTGCAGATTATCGTTCCCTACGACCTTGCCTACGGACAAAGCGGAAGCGGAAGCATCCCCCCCTATTCCGCCCTTCGGTTCAACATGCGTCTGATGGATGTTCCAGGCTATGAGGCCCGCCCCTGACACGTAAACCTACACACAATAAACGCTGCCGCATGAAAGCGGAATCGCATCGGATTCCGGCCTTCATGCGGCAGCGCTTATTTGTACGTTTATGACCGATGCCTTCAGTTCAGCACCTTGTATCCGGCAGAGGTCAGGGCATTCTTTATCTGTGCGATATGCTCCTCATTGAGGGTTTCAAGCTCGAGATGCAGCATGCACGAATTGATTTCGGTTGCTGCGGCCACACGCTCGTGGTTTACGCCAAGTATATTTCCGCCTGTGTCGCCCACGATTTTCAGCACGGCCGACAGTTCGCCCGGTTTGTCGCGCA
>VOFJ01003298.1_pt1 | contig 98812 bp, 88 predicted proteins | sample 5384081 | NCBI WGS metagenome assembly VOFJ01 (sample SAMN12384729, study PRJNA508395) | human gut metagenome | isolation source: healthy gut I | host: Homo sapiens | reverse complement strand
GAGCCTGACAGTCGAGCAATCCCGTGAACTGTGACCGTCACGGAAACAGAACTCGATCTGAAACCGTGTCCGGTATATGTCATAGATATCTTTGCCACAGACAGAGGTGTTCTGTTGAGAAATACAGTCGGTGTACACCTCCGGGCAGATAATGGATTACCAGCCGTATTTTCTGCTTCAGTGACTTGCACCAAGCCACAAGTTCAAAGGCTTCGCCCTCCTCCCGGGCGCGATGTCAAGCCGGGTCATCCTGCTTTTGTCGGGATTGGAGAAGTCAATCTTGCCATCCTTGGTCTTGGGGCGTCCTCTTTTGCCGGTTCGCGGGCCTTCGTAAATGTAATACAGCACGGCATTGGAACGCAGACGGCTTATCAGTGAGAAGCCGATTTCTTTCAGACCCTCGACAAACGGCAGTACGGAGAAAGCGGCATCGGCAACGAGCAATGAAGTGATTTTCAATAAATCAGTACGATACTCCTCCAATACTGACAGATACCACTGGCTCAACGTCATATCCTTGGCTTTAAGTTCTGTCGCGTTAAGAGTCTGCACGGCACGAAGCATCATCGCGTCCTTGATGTCTGCATCGACCACAGCGATACCAAGTATCTCAAGTCCATGCTTCACAGCCGAAGCACATCCAGACCAGAACAAACCGACATGGTCTGTCTTTTTGCCCGCTTTGGAGACATAGCTGGGATCGATGGCGATAGCCAGTCGTTTCATGCCATACTGGAAACGGTCGGCAGCGAGATTCATGTTGAAGCACAGCCAGTCGAAATCCTTACGGAATGTCTGGCGGTATCGCTGTTCCTTACGTCTCCCGTAGCGTCCAAGTTGAAGAAAGTTTATCTTTCGCGGTATGCACATGATTAAAATCAGTATCTCGATGATGTTTGCTTTGAAAGTTTTGTTTAACTTTGTAGCGCAACCGAAGAAAGCTCTCCGGCAGATGCCCTCATATTGGTCAAGTAGTTCGAAAATCAGCATGTCTTTAAGTGTCGTAGAATAACCTTAAAGTTACTGAAAATCAGCGACTTGACCAAATTTTTAGTGTTAAATTTTCATGCTAAACATCAGATTTTTAACAGATTAAACACTTGGCTCCTCGGAGCCGTTAACAAATTCTCAAAAAATAACCGAAGTATTGTACATTGCAAAGATATGGACAAAATTGGGGATTACCAAATTTTGTCGGAAAAAAATTCAATTTTTTTTTGAGAAAAAATAGTTAATATACGTAAGTTGCAGAAAATCAAAAGTATATAAATCGCAATTGGATTGCAGAATTGTTACAAATATACTTTTAGTTTGTTTTATGGATTTAAATCGCAGTAATACAGAGGAATATATTAGATTGAACAATTTTGCTGGAAATAAAATAATAGCATTGTTCATGGCGCAAAATACAATTTTATATCAATATTTAGTGAAAATTGTTTAAATGTCATGTGTGATGAGTGTTGCTGTTGTTACAAAGGTATTGCGGAATTGGGGCTGTATAGTGTGGAGTTTGTGTTACAAAATCGGTTCGGCTGATGTGACAAGGTGTGAAATTGTGTTACAGAATATAATTTTGTTGTAACACGATTGTTTGTTTTTGAGACGCATTCAGGCCGGATGTAAGCCATTCCGAGATGCGTGCGCGCACCGGTGAAGAACAGTGGAAGAGTGAGGGTGGGCGAACAGCCGACCACAAATTTGTTATTGAGATTAAAAAATGTGAGTAAAAAAGGCTTTTTTTAGATTAAATGTGTATATTTGCGAAAACAACGCCTTGATAAAACTATGTTTTCGGTAGCTATTAGCACCAATTATTAATCGAAATTTGCCGGAACATTAAATAAATAAGCCAAAATAAGGCGGCTCCTTTTCTAAGTGGAGCATCGGCGCCAAAACGGTTAATGATTGTGGAAATATAGATGGTTGTGATGCCCGGTAAGTTTGGTGTCATATATTATATATTATTAAGGTGAGATGACATATTGAAAATATTATTACTCATAATGCATTAACCAATGAAAGAATGCGATATTGATTGGTCGGGTCTGGGCTTCGGATATGTGCCCACCGATTACAACGTGCGTTGCTATTTCCGCAATGGGAAATGGGGCGAGATTGAAGTGTCTTCGTCAGAGACTATTGAGATGCATATCGCGGCCACCGCATTGCATTACGGTCAGGAATGCTTTGAGGGCCTGAAGGCCTTCCGCGGCAAGGATGGCAAGGTGCGTGTGTTCCGGCCGCTTGAAAATGCCCTGCGCATCCAGCAGTTGGCTGAAGGCGTGATGATGGAACCGCTGCCTACCGATATTTTCATGGAGATGACATAAAAGGTGATAGAGCTTAACAAGCGCTTCATTCCCCCTTACGGGTCGGGTGCATCGCTCTATATCCGCCCGCTCGAAATAGGTATGACGGCACGCGTGGGCGTGAAGCCTGCAGATGAGTATTGCTTCATCATGCTTGTGACACCTGTGGGCCCCTATTTCAAATCAGGCTTTAAACCTACCAATATATGTATCACCCGCCAGTTCGACCGTGTGGCGCCCAAAGGCACCGGCCGCTTCAAGGTGGGTGGCAACTATGCCGCATCGATGGTGGCCGGCGAACATGCCCATGATCTGGGCTACTCGGCTGTGCTCTATCTGGATCCCAAAGAGAAAAAATATCTTGATGAATGCGGTCCGGCAAACTTTTATGCCATCAAGGACGGAAAATACATCACCCCCGCATCCGAATCGATTTTGCCTTCGATCACAAACGATTCGCTCATGCAGCTGGCTCGCGACTTCGGTATGGAGGTTGAGCGCCGTCACATTACGGTCGACGAGATTCCCGATTTCTCGGAAGCTGCAGCGTGCGGCACGGCGGCTGTCTGCTCGCCGGTGGGCGAGATTCACGACCTGGACACCGGCAAAAAGTATGTGGTGGCCAAGGACGGCAAGCCCGGTCCTGTCACCTGCCGTTTCTACGACACGCTCAATGCCATCCGTAACGGCGAGGCCGAGGATGTGCACGGGTGGAATCTTGTGCTCGATCTCTGATCGGCGGAGTTGATTCTGAAGAACTTCATGTTCAACTATCAAGACATTATCGACAAATATTATGCGACGCAGCCCGAGCTGCGTCGCATATATATGCTGCACTGCCGGTCGGTGGCCGACAAGGCTCTGGCCATAGCGGCCGCACAGCCGGTGAGCAGCGCCAGTGCCGGAAGGGCGAGGAATATGAGGGGGGATATATATCGTTTCATGCTTGTTGTGTGATTTTGCTGGATGTGTGGTCGGGGTGGCAGTAGGGGTGGCTTAGTTGGTGGGCTGCACGATGATGTTGCCGCCTGTCTGATAGTCCCATTGCTCCACAGTGGGTGCGTCGAAAAGAATATAGTCGGCGGCGCCGAAGTTCACCGTGTAGCGGTAGGAGCGGCCGGGGAGCCAGTGGGCTGCGCCGATGGCCACTGTGGCCTCGTAGAGGTTGAGCGTTACGGTGTGCTGTGCCGTGTCGTCGCCCTCGTTGTGACGGTAGGTGATGGTGACAACCGATTCGGCGGGGATGTCCTGCGGAATCATCAGAATGTCGGTGCCGTCGGGGTTGCCGTCGGGGTTGAAGAGGTCAGTGGTCTCACCTGTGCCGACACTGAACTCGGTGGAATTGGTGGCGTAGGTGCCGGGGGCCGACGATGTCCACGAGTAGTCGGTAGAGGCGGCGGGGTCGAAGGCACTGCCGTCCCACGCGCCGCGGGTGTCCATGCCCGACAGCGTGATGGAGGTTACGGTTACAGTGGGGTTGGGGCGCCCGTCGGTGACGAGCAGCGGGTCCACGCGTCCCACGATCTGCAGCCGAGATGTGATGTGGTGGAATGTGAGGCTCACCGGACCGGTGTCGGCGTCGAGGTCCTCCACCAGGCGTGTCTCGGTGGCGTAGATGAGGTCGGCGCTACGGGTGCCGTCGAATCCGGCGATGGTGAGATGGTGGTTGTGTCCCTCCATGTCGGTGTGGCCGTTGGCGGCGAAAACCGGAGTCACCTTGTCGGCGTCGGGTGTGCCGGCCGGATAGGCCGCGGCAAAAGCAGCGAACGAGTAGAAGCTCTGGTTCTGCCAGTAGGCCATGTTCTGGTTGCCGTCGGCATAGTTCCATGCGTCGGCATCCTTGCCGACGGTGACGAAATCGGTGGGCGAGGCAGGCTCGCCGGTTGAGAACACCGGGGTGCACGCGCCGGGATTCGTGTTGTCGGCTATGGAGCGCATTGATGCCCAGACGGTGAATTCCGTGAGGCCGTCGCCGGTGATCTGGGCGCGCGATGCGGCCGAAGCACCCAGCGGCAGGTTTGCATCGGAAATGGCAAAGCTCATGGCCTTGCCAGCCGGGTCGATGCCGGGGTGAACGGCAGGCTCGTCGGAACTGCCGCCCGAACAGGCCGCGGCCATCATGGCTGCCGCCGCACAGAGGCCGGAACGCAGGAGGTATATGTGGAGTTTCATCATTATAGTCAAAAGAAAAAAGGAGAGAGGGGAGAGATAATCGGAGAGGGGAGGTTGTAGGGACGCACGGTCGGTGCGTCCGCGTTTGGTGGGGAAATTTTTTTAACATCCGTGACGGAGGGGGTTACCCCCTCCGCCGCGGAGTGTTCAGGGATTTGATAAGTTCTTTTTCAGATGATTAGGGTTTGGGGGTAAGGTCTTCCTTGCCGAGGTCTTCGTTAACCTTTTCCCATGTAACCACTTCAACGGCGTCAAATTGGATGGGTTTCAGACCGAAGAGGTCACCGTTGATGGTAAGGGTGTAGTTGTAAGCCTTTCCGGGTTCCCAAGCAGCAACGGTGTTAACAGGAATAGTTACCGATACGTTAACTTCGTTGCCTGCTCCTGCACCGAGATTGGGACCGCTGCCCTGGTCGTTTGTCACCTGGCAGGTGAATGTCAGCTTGATGGCATCTGCTTCAAGAGCCTGCGGCATGAGGAAATACTCATAGGGATAGCTTTCGTCTGTGGTTGTGGATGTGAAAGCATCTGTCCAGCTGTAGTCATTATCTGTAGCTTTTTCAGCCTGATTCGACCATTTTTCCAACGCGAAGGGTGCTGTTGCGGCAGCAAGTGTACCTGTAGTCACGAGGTCGCCGGTTCTCTTTGCGCCGGTAAGTTTGACATCGGAGACGTTAAGCGTGACGAGGTTACGCCAGCCGTTCTTGAATGTGAAACGCACTTTCGAGAGAGCATGGAAAAATTTGAAGTCTACCACCTCGGGAGTTGCAGTTTCCGAGGCGAGAGTGTAGCCGGCTTGTTTACCTTCTGCTACAACAAGGTCAAGGTTGCCTGTTGCTTCAAAGCCTTTTATCGACAATGTGTTGGCTGCATAATCGAATGTGGCGGTTCCGTTGTTGCGTGCAGCTGCGGGACCGTAGGCGGCAAAATTATACTGTTTGCCTACTGACCAGTAGTTGATAGGAGAATAGCCCCAAGCAGAGCCTTTGTACATCACATGCGATTGTGTGCTTAATCCATCGAATACAACAACCTCTTGTGAATTGTCTGTATAGGAACCGAACACATAGAAGCCGTTGCCCTTGGTTTCATCTTTGAGGAAATCGAGGCTTGTGTCCTCAGCGGCAGCGCGGGAGGTGTTGCCCACGTAGGTGCCGAAACCGATGGCGCGGGTTGCGGGCATTTCCACAACCTCGTTCTGCGTGCAGCTTGCAAGCATCAGCGTGGCCGATGCCGCTGCGAAGAGATAACTTTTGGTTTTCATAAAAAAGGGATTAATGAAGAAAAATTTGGTTATTGAAAAATGTTTGTTGCTGTTTGTGAGTGGGATAGTCAGTGTGTCGGCGCATGGCCGCTGATCGGGAGGGCATCAGTTGAGCGGAATGTCCTGATAGGGGCCCCAGTCGGAAATGTTCACATCGAAAGCCCCGTCGCCCGAGGGTTTGCCGCCGCCTATGCGGATGCCGGTCACGGTGATCACACCGCCGCGCGGCTGGTTCTTCACCTGGTCGGTCACGTCGAAGTCGAGCGTGAAGCTCTGCGTGGTGTTGAGCAGCAGCTCGAGGTTGAGGGTGTAGCGTGCGCCGTCGTCGGGTACGCGCCAACCGGAGCGGTCGTAGTAGCGGTCGGGGAATCCCGGCACACCGAACGAGAGCACTCGGGCTTCCACGCCGTAGGATGTGACGGTGCAGTCGTAGAGCACAGTTGCCGGTTCGTCGCCGGTATGGCCGTCGGTGAGGAACACGTTGCGTGCCATGCCTGCGATGGCGCCGCGGGCGGCAGCCACATAGCTCAGCCCTTCCTCCACCTCATAGCGGATGAGATAGGTGTAGACCAGCGGGCGCAGGGTGAAGGCGTAGGGCATCGACGCGGTGTTGAGCGTGGTGTTGAGTAGCGGCTGATAATGGCCGTAGAGCATGTCGGGCGGTCCGACGGTCTCCTCGTTGCGGTGGAATTCCGCATAGGAGGCGCGCGAACGCACGCGGGTGGTGGCGCGGGCCGAGGGGAGCGAGGCCATGTCGTCGATGATGATGTTGCGGGTGTCGTCGTTGAAGATGAGCAGGCGGTGGTCGCCTTCGCTCACCATCACCGTCTCGCCCTGGGGGGCGATGTGGAATTCCTTGGATATGCGTGGTGTCTCGGAATGCACGTCATCGTAGACGAACACTGCCAGACCTCCGGCGGTGGCGGGACGCAGGTCGTCGTAGCCGATGCCGAAGCGTTCGGCATCCCATGCCGACGGCCACTGTGTGCCGTAGTCGCGTTCCCATTCCTGCTCCCAGTCGGGGCTGAGGGCAATGCGGCACGCCAGCGAGTGCTGGTCGTGGTCGTAGCAGAGTTCCTTACGGCAGCCTGTGGTGAGAAAGAGCAATGCGGCTGCTGCGGCCGTGAGTTTAAATTGTATTTTCATAGGTTGGCAGCTCCTCCTTTCTTGTTCTTGTTGATGTCCCACAGTCGCCACACGAGTGCGAATTTGAGCTTGAGCGGGCCGAAGTAGCCGGTGCGCGAAGTCTGCTGGTACACGTAGTGACCCTCGAAGGGGAGGTATTCCTCATATTTGGTGGTGAGGTAGCCCACGCCCAGTCCGGCCTCGAACGAGATGTTGCGGTTCACGGGGAACATGAACCACGCCGAGATGCCGGCCATATAGCCTGTGCCTTTGTAGCCACGGTTGCCGTTCTCAAGGTCATACTTTCCGCCGCCACCGAATGCACCCACATAGAAGCCGTGCCAGGGGCGGTTGTTGTAGTGCTTGAACCAGTAGCGGCCTTCGCCCGAGAGGATCATCACCTGATAGTATTTGTGCTTGGGGTCGTTGTGCCACCATGCCACGTCGCCTTCGGCGTTGACCGTCCAGCGGTCGTTGAAGCGGTACTCCACTTCGAGCGAGGGCATGAGGATGGCGTCGTAGAGGAGGTTGGTCTTGATGGCCAGGCGGTGCCAGGGTGTGTGGGAGGCAGGGAGCGTTTCGACCGCCGGGGCGGGGTTCTCGAGTTGCTCGAGGCTCCCGAGTTGCTCGGGTTTCTCGAGATTCCCGAGGTTCTCGAGATTCTCGAGATTCTCGGGATTCCCGAGGCTATCGGTTTTCTCGTTTTTTTCGGGGGCCGCGGCTGCCGGTTCGGCTGTGGCATCAGGCTGCTTCACAAAGAGCGAAACGGCCACGGCGTTGCGCAGAGCGGGGAAGATGTTGGTGTAAAGCCAGCGGTAGGGCACGCCGCCACGCAGCTCCATGAGGCTCTTTTTGCGGCCGCCTACAACGCGGTTGTTCTCGTCGAACACCCATAGCGGAGTGTTCCGCAGCAGCTCGGTCACCTCGTCGCGGTAGGGTACGCTTGTATCAGCCTCCACCATGCGCAGCAGCTCGTCCCAGGCAATCCCTTCGGCCTCGGTGTGCATCAGCGAGGGGTCTATGCCGGTTTCATTGAGGATTAGTTCGGATATGGAGCTGCAGCGGTTGCGGCTCAGGCGCTCGTTGGCTGCATTGGAGCCGTCGGGCGACGTGTATGAACGGACGGTGATGCGTTCGATATTCGAGGCTGCGTTGTGGCGCTTCACCTCTTTGACAAATGGGGTGATTCCCGCGCTGTTGTTACGAAAAGCGGGGTCATATTGCCTGTGCCCGAGCCTGAAGTAGACTTTGGCCGAGTCGGCCGGCACCTGTGCCGTAACGGCGGCGGCTGCAAGTGTCCCGGTGATGAGCAGGACTATTAACGGTTTCATCAGTAATCGTAAAATGTGTGTCGGTTGGCTTATTAATTGCGATGCAGCCGAATTCCCCTTAGAATTTGCAGTTCTGGCTTATTGATTCGTGCTCAGATGTAATAGATTGATAATTAATGTAAATTATCCCAGGAAAAAAGGCTGTGTTTTGCAAGTGTACTGTGTAAATCGGGAGCAAAGTTATGTAAAAGGTGTCAAATTACCCCCCCGATTGGTTAAAGTTTGTTAAATTGTTTAAGCGCCATTAATTTTTAAGATTATGCCCTATAAATTAACAAAAAAATCTTCCGACTCGACAGCCGGAAGATTTGGATTTTTCAAGATAGCTAAGATAGCTGCGACAAGTGTGTGGAAAACGGGTGGGATGCCGCCTGAGCGGGTGTAAGGATGGCAGGAGTTGGCCACGTCGGGGGAAAAACGTAACTTTGCATTCAATCAATTTTTTTGCATTCAGGTTTAAGCATTCCGGAATAGACATTCAAAGCTATACATTCAAACATGAATCATACCGACAATTACCGTATAGAAACCCTGCAGCTGCATGCCGGGCAGGAGCATACCGATGCCAGCGGCGCTCGCGCAGTGCCCATCCACCAGTCGGCGGCCTACGTGTTCGAGGACTGCAACGATGCAGCCGAACGCTTCGCACTGCACCGCGACGGCTACATTTACAGCCGCCTGAACAACCCCACTCAGGCCGTACTGGAGGAGCGTCTGCGGGCCATGGAGGGTGGAACAGGAGCGGTGGCCACTGCCACCGGAGCCGCAGCCGTGTTCTATGCGCTGCAAAACATACTCCGCCCCGGCGACCACGTGATTGCCGCCGACAATCTCTATGGCGGCACGTACAATCTGATTGTGAACACGCTGGCCGACATGGGCGTGACCCACACCATTGTGGATATGAGCGACCCGGAGGCGCTGCGTGCGGCGTTCCGTCCGGAGACCCGTGCCGTCTATGCAGAGACTTTCGGCAATCCCAACAGTGATGTCACAGATATCGAGGCGGTGGCTGCCGAGGCGCATGCCCACGGTGTGCCCCTGATTATTGACAATACTTTCGGCACTCCGGTGCTGATGCGCCCCATCGAGCATGGCGCAGACGTGGTGGTGCATTCGGCAACCAAATTCATCGGGGGCCACGGCACAACACTTGGTGGCGTGGTGATTGACGGAGGCTCATTCCCCTGGACCGATTTCCCCGACAAATATCCTACAATCGCGCGCCCGGACGCCAACTATCACGGCAGCATATTTGCCGAAATAGACCCTGCGGCACCGTTTGCCGCACGTGTGCGTGCCGTGCTGCTCCGCGACACCGGCGCCTGCCTGTCGGCTTTGGGTGCCTTCCTGCTGCTGCAGGGGGTGGAAACCCTCTCGCTGCGTGTGGAGCGGCATGTGGCCAACGCCCTGAAGGTGGTGGAATTCCTCGCATCGCATCCCAAGGTGGCCAAGGTCAACCATCCGTCGCTGCCTCACCACCGCGATCACGAACTCTACTGCCGGTATTACCCAAACGGTGCCGGCAGCATCTTCACTTTCGAGGTGAAGGGAGGGCGCGACGAGGCATGGCGCTTCATCGACTCGCTGAAACTCTTCTCGCATCTTGCCAACGTGGCCGACATGAAGAGCCTGGTGATACATCCCGCCACCACAACCCATTCGCAGCTCTCGCCCGAAGAACTGGCTCAGCAGCACATCACTCCGGCCACGGTGCGTGTAAGCATTGGCACGGAGCACATCGACGACATTATAGCAGACCTTCAGCAAGCACTCGACAAGATATGACATCACCGGCAACCATACCGACACCGCGCCCCGACTCAGTGGCGCAGATGCTCGCCAACGCCACATCAACACTGTTTTCATTCGAGATTCTTCCCCCGCTGCGCGGCAAAAGCATCGAGGGTACATATAAGTCCATCGACCGGCTGATGGAGTTCGCCCCGGCCTACGTGAACATCACCACCCACCGCAACGAGGTGGTGTTTGTGAGCGCGGGCGAGGGGATTTTCCGCACTGTCACCACCCAGCGCCGTCCCGGTTCGGTGGCCATAGCGGCGGCTATCCGCGGACGCTACGGAGTGCGCCCCGTGCCGCATATCATCTGCGGCGAATACAGCACTCAGGAGATTGAGAACCAGCTTATCGACCTGGCTTATCTCGGCATCACCGATGTGCTCGCCCTGCGCGGCGATACGGGGAAGGGGTCGAAGCTGTTCACCACCGATGCCGACGGACATCTGCACGCCGAAGGACTGTGCCGGCAGATTACCGATTTCAACTCCGGACGAATGGCCGACGGCACCGTGACGGATGACGTTCCGGCTGTGCCGTTCACTTTCGGAGTGGCCGGCTATCCCGAAAAGCATGAGGAAGCCATGAACCGCACCGCCGATCTGGAGCATCTGCGCGCCAAGGTGGAGGCCGGAGCGGGATATGTGGTGACACAGATGTTCTTCGACAACAGCAAGTATTTCCGCTTTGTCGACGAATGCCGCGCCGCAGGCATCACCGTGCCGATAGTGCCGGGTCTCAAACCCATCACATCGCTCAAACAGATGTCGCTGCTGCCAAAGACATTCCATATCGACCTCCCTGAGCCGTTGGCGCGCGAATTCGTGAAATGCCGAGACAACGACCAGGCCAAGGCCCTGGGCATTGAATGGACCACGGCGCAGGCACGCGAGCTGAAAGCCCACGGCGTGCCGAGCATACATTTCTATTCGATGAATGCCGCCGCATCTGTGGCCGAGATTGCCCGTAAGGTCTACTAATTGTTTTTTTGATTTACAGATTTATGCAGTTTACCGAAGCCTTGCAACACCGTGTGCTGGTGCTCGACGGATCGATGGGAACCGCCATCCAGCGTCTGGGTCTTCCCGCGTCAGCTTTCCATGGCGAACGTTTCGCCGTGCATCCTGTGGCGCTTGCCGGCAACAACGATATATTGTCGCTCACGGCGCCCGAAGTGGTGGCCGGAATCCACCGCAGTTATCTGGAGGCGGGTGCCGACATCATCGAGACCAACACGTTTAACGCGCAGGCTGTGTCGCAGGCGGAGTACCGCACGGCGCACCTTGTCAGCGAGATAAACCGTGCCGCGTGTGCCATCGCACGCGCGGAGGCCGACCGCTACACCGCCATGAATCCGGCAAAACCAAGGTTTGTGGCCGGATCCGTGGGGCCTACCGGGAAAAGCCTCGGACTTTCGTCGGACGTGAACGACCCCTGCGCCCGCACCATCGGTTTCGATGAACTTTACGGTGCATACCGCGTGCAGATGGATGCGCTGATTGAGGGAGGTGTGGACTGCATACTGATAGAGACCGTGTTCGACACGCTCAACGCAAAGGCTGCGGCCATCGCCGCGCGCGATGCGATGGATGCCGCCGGACGCGAGGTGCCGCTGATGATTTCGGCCACCGTGGCCGGAAAATCGGGCAGGCTTCTCACGGCCCAGACCCTTGAGGCGTTTGTGGCGTCGGTGGCATTTGCACGTCCTGCGGCGGTGGGACTGAACTGCTCGTTCGGCCCGGACATGATGATCAACCATCTGCGCCGTCTGGCTGCCGTGTCGCCTTATCCGGTGATTGTTTATCCCAATGCCGGACTTCCCGACGAACTCGGCAACTATGCCGTGACCGCATCGGCGTTTGCCGGCCACATAGAGGCCATGATGGCCGAAGGGCTGGTGAACATAGTGGGTGGATGTTGCGGAACGGATGCCACCCACATAGCGGCCGTGTCGGCTTTGGCCGGGCAATATCCGCCCCGTCGGCCCGATGCTACGGTCGCCCCGGCGTGGCTTGCCGGGACGGAGCATTTCGACCCGGAGGGGATGTTTATCAACGTGGGCGAGCGGTGCAATGTGGCCGGAAGTGCCAAATTCAAGCGCCTCATAGGGGAGGGGAACTCCGACGAGGCTCTGGATATTGCCGTGCGGCAGGTGGATGACGGCGCGATGGCTCTCGACATATGCATGGATGCCCCGCTGCTCGATTCCACCCGTGAGATGTGCCGCTTCCTGCGGTTGCTGGCATCGAATCCGTCGACGGCGGCAGTGCCCTGGATGATTGACTCCTCGCACTTCCCCACCATCGTGGAGGCGCTGAAAGAGGTGCCGGGCAAGGCGGTGGTCAACTCCATCTCGCTCAAGGAGGGGGAGGAGGTTTTTCTGGAACATGCGCGCCACATAGCCCGTTTCGGGGCTGCCGTGGTGGTGATGGCCTTCGACGAGCAGGGTCAGGCAGACACATTCGAGCGTAAGATTGAGGTGTGCGCCCGTGCCTACCGGCTTCTGACGGAGAAAGCCGGTTTCAATCCGCGCGACATTGTGTTCGACCCCAACATTCTCACCATCTGCACCGGCATGGAGCAGCACGATGCCTATGCGCTCGATTTTATCCGCGCAACCCGCTGGATAAAGGAGAATCTGCCGGGCGCACGCGTGAGCGGCGGCGTGAGCAACCTTTCGTTTGCATTCCGCGGCAACAACGCTCTGCGCGAGGCCATGCACGTGGTGTTCCTGCGTCACGCCATCGAGGCGGGGATGGACATGGCCATCATTAATCCGTCGACACGGCTGACTTACGAGGACATAGAACCCGAGCTGCGCGCGCTGCTTGATGCCGTGGTGCTGTACACTTCGCCCGAGGCTCCGGCCGCGCTGATAGAATATGCCCATAAGGCTATAGAAGCTAAGGATACGCAAGCCGCTGCGGACGAAGCGGAAAGCGTCGATGCTGAGGCCGGTCTGCCGGTGGAGCAGCGGCTCGCATTGGCCTTGCGCCGTGGCGACGATACAGGGCTGGAGGAGTTGCTGGCAGCGGCGATGGAACAGTATGCCGACGCCCGTGCCGTGATTTCCGGCCCGCTGATGAGCGGCATGGAGGAGGTGGGGCATCTTTTTGAGGCCGGACGTATGTTCCTGCCTCAGGTGGTGCGCTCCGCACGCACCATGCGCAGGGCTGTTGACATCCTGCGTCCGCATCTTGAGGCCGTCCGGGCCGACACCCCGGCAGGAAGCCGCGGGGTGTGGTTGCTGGCCACCGTGCGCGGCGATGTGCACGACATCGGCAAGAACATAGCGGCCGTGGTGCTCCGCTGCAACGGATATGAAGTGCACGACCTCGGGGTGATGGTAGAGCCGGAAACGATAGTTGAGGCTGCCGTGCGTCTCAAGCCTGATTTCATCGGCCTGAGCGGACTGATCTCCCCCTCGCTCGCCGAGATGGAGCGTGTGGCGCAGGCACTCCGGGAGGCCGGTGTGTCGGCACCGCTGATGGTTGGAGGCGCCACTACATCTGAGCTCCACACCGCCCTGCGTCTGGCTCCGGCCTATGCGCCCGGGATAGTGATTCGTCTTGGCGACGCGTCGCGCAACCCTGTGGAGGCACGCCGACTCACCGACGCCAACGCGGCTGAATATATCGTCGCCCACCTTGTGCGGCAGGAGAAGTTGCGGCAGGATTATGCAGCACGCAGCAATGCCGCTCCGCAGCAACCGCAGAGCCGCACCGTGCGCGAGGACGTGGCCAACAAACCGGTGCGCCCCGCGCAGATGGGCGTCACTTCGCTTGAAAATATTCCGGTGGCAGAAGTGGCGCCGTATATCAACTGGATTTATTTCCGCACATGCTGGAAAGTAGCGCCCGATTCCGAGGAAGCGCACCGCATCACAGCCGATGCGAAGGCGATGCTTGAACGGTGGATGGAGGCAGGTGCCGACATGAGCGCGCAGGTAGGGCTGTTTGCCGCTCGGGGCACCGACGAATCCATAGAATTTGAATTGCCCGACGGCGAGACCGTCAGCTTCCCCACACAGCGGCAGCAAGTGCCTGCAGGAGGCGATGCCTCGGCACCACGGCCTGCGTTGTGCGATTATGTGAACCGTGAGGGCGACTATGCCGGTGCATTCGTGGTGACTACAGGCCCGCAGTTGCGGCAGCTGATAGCTGTGGAGGCTGAAAAGGACGAATATGCCGCGCTGCTGGCACAATCGCTTGCCGACCGTCTCGCCGAAGCCGCATCGGAGTGGCTGCATCACCATGTGCGCACATCCCTGTGGGGCTACAACCGCGACGAGCACACCACTTTGGAAGAGCGCATGCGCGGACAGTATCCCGGCATCCGTCCGGCTGTGGGCTATCCGTCGCTGCCCGACCAGTCGCTCATGTTCACTCTCGCCCGGCTTGTTAATCCCGCTCAGGCAGGAGTGGAAATCACCCCCACCGGCGCGATGAATCCCCCCTCAAGCGTGGCCGGCCTCTACATCGCCCACCCCAACGCTCGCTATTTCACCGTTAACCTGAAGTAAATTCGAGATTCTCGAGGTTCCCGAGCATCCCGAGCATCTCGAGAAACTCGGGAATCTCGATTTTCTCGAGGAAGCCCGATTATTGCTGGTTAATGGGCCGGATGCCGTTGCAGCGGGGGTAGTCGCTGCAGCCCCAGAACTCGCGCCCTTGTTGTCCCTTCTTCTGCATGCGCCTGAACATCGGCTTGCCGCATTTGGGGCAGAGAGGAGCGCCGCTTCCCGAGGCCTGCGTCTTACGGGCTTCGATGCGTTCGGCTGTCATGTTTTCGGTGAAACCGCCAGTCTGCCGGAAACTCTCAAGCCGGTTTTGAATCTGTGATTGGAGTATTTTGTTTTCGCGGAGGCAGAGAATCAGTAAAGCATTGGCAACCGTTTCGGCGCGGTCACTGTCTAACCAGCGGCTGAATTTGCGCTTTTGGGCAAGTATATGCCTGGCGGCATCGTGCAGATAGTCGGCAGAATATTGCGGTTCGTCAAACCTCAGTTGCCATATTGCCTCACGGTCGGGATTGCCGATGGACCACACGTCGCCATTTCTGCGCAGCAGAAAATTAAACAGGTCGCCCTGCAGTTCGTCGAAACTTGCTCTGGCCACGTCGAGCAGCCTCATTTCCGTTTCTACCGAAGTGGAATGTCTGGCTGACCCTTCGGCGATATTTGCCACGCCGCAACGGGCAGCCATCACTATCTGGTCATACAGACGGCGTCCGGGATCCATGCGGTAATCCACGAACCGGTCGCAGAAATCCTGGACCGAAAGTTGAATCACATTCGCCAAGATCCACGAACTCAGCCAATGATACGATTGGGAAAACTGAATATTAACGCCCATTGTTTTCAGGTATTAGTTGAAGCAAAGTTGCCAAAAAGTTCTGAGATGGCAATAGAATGTGTTGAGTAACATAGGGAGATAAAATAAAAGCGATTTTTGTGGGATAAAAGGAAGGGAGGGCAGGTGCCATTCATCACCGTGCCCTCCCTGGGGGGAGATACCTAAAACAAAAGTCTCCGATAAGTTGCGAAAGAAAGAGTTCTCTCGATGTGTTGCGAAACAAAAAGTTCCTTGATAAGTTGAGCTGGATTATTCGCTATAAGGGAATGGGGATTATCCGGCTAAGCAGGTATAGGGGTTATTCGGCTACGTAGGAGTAGAAGAAGTTTTCGGTGTCGGTGCCGTAGAGTTTGTGCTCGGCGGTGACGCATCCGTTGGCATCGAAATCGAATGTGAAGGTCGAGCCGGTGTCGGAGTAATCCCACTGGTTGGATGTGTGGAGGTTCTTGCAAGCTTTGCCGAACAGGCCGCTTTCAACGAACCAGCGGCTTGCGCCGATGCCTTCGGCTGTGATGGCATGGCATCCGCCCACGTTGAGTGCTGAATCGTAGGTGTGGAGTTTCCAGACCTCGGCACCGTCGCGGAGTTTGCTCCAGCGCATGAGGTTGCCGTCCTGGATGTCGCAGTTCACGGCCACTTCACCGTTCTTGCATACCTGAATCAGGTAGCCGTCGGCGTCGTAGAGGTAGTCGTAGGTGGTGGAGCCGTCGATGAGCTGTGCCACATAGCCCATGTCGTTGAGGGTGATGTCGTAGTCGTTCTTGCCGCGTACCTGCAGGGCCGTGCCGTTGTAGGTGAAGTTCCATTCGCGGTCGAGGTCGCCGTCGGCGGTGCCGTCGACGGTGCGGTAGATGCGTTTGGGTGTCCAGTCGGCGTTGTATTCATAGAACCATTTGTCCCAGTCGTCGCCGAATGTAGCCACGTGATAAACTTTGGCGGTTTCAGGCTTGCCGAGCGTGGTGAAATTGATGGTGGTGTACTCTGAATCCTCGAAATACTGCGAATAGTCGCGGCGTGCCTTCACGCTGAAGGTGTAGGTGGTTTCGGGGGTGAGGCCTTCGAGTGTCACGGTGGGTTCGTAGGTCATCATTTCAGGACCGTTGTTCACGGTGTAGACATACATGTTGGCGTTGGCGCACTTTTTCCATGAGAGCACGGCTGTGTTGTGTGTGAGCTGAGGTGCCTGCATCATTGGTGTCTCAAGCACGTTGGTGTCGGGATGGTCCGGGTCGTCGCTGCAGGAGTTGAAACCCATCACGATGGCTGCCGCAGCAAGCCATAAAGCGAATTTTTTCATAAAGCGTTTAAGGTTATAGTGATTGATGTTTTAATTCAGATTCACGGGGGAGATTGGACGGAATGTCAGTTACCGGCCCATACAATGCATGCAAGACCGAGGATGAAGAGCACGAACATGGCGGCCAGAAGTTTGTTGACCACGGCAGGTGCGCCCTTGAATTCCTTCCAGATGAACACGCCCCAGATGGCGGCGATCATGGGTGCTCCCTGACCGAGGGCATAGGACACGGCCGGGCCTGCCTCGCCGGAGGCGATGTAGCTGAATGCTGTGCCGAGCCCCCATATAGCTCCGCCGAGCATGCCGCAGAGATGGGTGGGGAAGGAACCTTTGAAGTAGGCCGAATAGCTCACCGGAGCGCCGGTGAAGGGGAAACGCATGGCCAGGGTGTTGAACACGAAGTTGCTGAGCAGCACGCCGATGGAGAAGATGAAGATGGCTCCGTAGGGGGTGAGCATGCCGGGGGCCGGGTCAGCGAAGTTGTTGATGTCCATGCCCATGACCACAAAGCGGTAGAAGAGCGACATGAGCACACCTGCAATGAGGGCGATGATGATGCCTTTCTTGCGGGTGTCGGCACCGTCGGAGTCGGTAGTCTTGGGCATCTTGCCCGATGCCATGCCGTTGCAGATGATGGCCACTACCACCAGTGCCACGCCTCCGAAGAGCAGCCAGGGATTGCCCGAGGGGACGCCGATGTAGTTCACTATCACGCCGAGCACAAGGGCCAGACCCACGCCGAGAGGGAATGCCACGGCCATGCCGGCGAGTGAGATGGAGGCGGACAGGAGGATGTTGGAGGCATTGAAGATTACACCGCCGAGAATCACCCAGCCGATGGCGCTCCAGGATGCCTGCGAGAGGTCGGTGCAGAAACTGCGACCTTCCGAGCCGAAGCTGCCCATGGTGAATCCGAGCAGCAGGGTGAACAGCACCATGCCGATCACGTAATCCCAATAGAAAAGTTCGTAGCGCCAGTTTTTCGATACAAGTTTCTGGGTGTTGCCCCAGGAGCCCCAGCAAATCATGGTGATGAAGCAGAAAATCACTGCCAGAGCATAGTTGTTGACTGTAAACATGGATATTGAGGGTTTAAGATATTTATTTCTGAAATAATATGGTCTGGAGAAAGATGTAAATGTAGCGGAGAGTCAGAGCGGGGGTCAGATGTGGATGCGCTGGTCGATGAACCGCAGCCATTCCTCCCATCCGGGCATGAACTGCAGCGAATCGGGTGCATGGGCGCCCACGCGGTACTGGTGACTGATGTCGAGGCCGCGCAGAAGCACGTGAAGATCGCTTGCCCATCCGAAGTCAGGTGATGACGGGTTCTGGTCGAGCCACACGCGCGGGTAACGGCGGTGTGATTTCAGCAGTCCGGCAAACGTCTGCGGGGAAGTGGAGCCTTCCGTCGGGTTGGTCAGCACCACAGCGGTGAACCAGGGTTCGGTGGCGAGCAATCCGGCCAGGAAGTCGGGAGAACCGCCGCAGTCAACGAGTGCACGAAACCGGCGGTCGGCACGCAGTTGTCTGCATTCATGCTCGATGGTCTGAATAGAATCCGAGGGGGAAAGGAAACAGAGCGCCATCGGCCTGATCTCGCCGCGAGATGCCATCGCGTCCGTGCGTTTCACCAGACTTTCCTTTTCCTGAGGCGAAAAGTTGCCGCGGACGTAAAGCACCGGATAAAGCCGGTAGGAAGCAGCGTTGGCGGCAGGCAGCCAAATGGTGGAGTTGGCCAAATTCAATTGGCGTGGTGACGGGTCGGACGGGTCGGATTTGTCGGATGAAGTTGACTGGAAGAGTGTGGAGGACAGTTCCGCCATTGCCTGACGCAGCCCCTTGTTCATACATTCGAAATCGTGGCCGCCCGAGCGCACGCGGTAGGTGTGCGGGATGCCGCGGCTCACAAGTGTGCGGTGCAGCATTTCCGACGGAGCGGCAAGTGTGTTTTCGAGGTCGCCGATGTCGATGGTCAGGTTGACACTTGAAAGTGCTTTGGCATCGAGCTTGTGCGCAAAATGAAGAGGCGAGCGGTCGCGGTAGTATTGTGTGATGCGGTCGAAACCGGTCAGACCGGCGCCGCCGAATGTGCGTCCCCATTGTTTTTCCCAGGCATCCTGCGGCCCTTCGGTGGCATAGACCGAATCGGTGCGCATCGACGGTGAAAAGGATATCACAGTGCCGAATTTCTCGGGGTTGCGCAGCCCGAGGGTCATAGCCCCGAATCCACCCATTGAGAAGCCGGAGATAACGCGGTTTTCGCGTCCGGGCAGTGTGGGGTGGATGGAATCGATGGACTGTATGAATTCAGTTGTGAAGAACGTCTCGTATGGGAGCGAGCCGTCGGCGGCATCGGAATAATAGCTAAGATAGCCGTCGGGCATCACCACTATCATCTCCGGCATTTCGCCGCGCTGCATCATTCCGGCCACATCGGTATACTCGAGACATGAACTGTGGTCGCCACCGACGCCGTGGAGCATGTAGAGCACAGGATAATGTTTGCCCTTGTCGGCATCGGCGGGAATTACCACGGAGTAGGCCACCTCGTGCCCGAGAACGCTGCTTTGCAGGCGGCAGTTCTCAAGTTCCACAGGGCGGGTGGCTGATGCCGCGATGGCCACGGCAACCAACAGGGCAGACAGGACAGATACTTTTTTCATTGCGGTAGATGTGTTTTTAGTGGGGCGCATCAGATGGGGATGCGTGATGAGATAAGTTGCAGCACGTTAGATATGCCATAGTCGGCGCAGATGGCATTGCCGGTGCCGTTGTGAACGCGATACTCTACGTTGGCGCCAAGGCTACGCAGCGTGCAGAATGTGGAGAACACGGCGTGGTGATTGGTGCCGTTGTCGGTGATGTCGAGAACATAGAGCCCGGCTGCCGGAGTGGCATCTTCAGGCATGGCAAGGTCGGAATCGTACAGCCCGAAGCCTGCAATTTTGCGGCCGTTCCAGGCAAACGGGGCGAAGAGCGAAAGTCCGTTGCCGCTTGCCAGCATCCATCGGCCGGAATCGGTGATGGAGATGCCCAGTGTGCTTTCTACCGCGCTGAAAACTGCATCGGCATCGATTGATGCCGCATCGGCTGTGTTCACCACGGCAAGCGCCACGTTCTTGGCCTGAAGCGTGGAAGCCATCAGAGTGGCGCAGCGTTCGGGCGTGATTGCGCCTGCACCGGCTCCGAGTTCCATATAGACCACGCGCGAGCTTGAATTGCCCTTGAATCCTGCGCCGGTGAAGAGCGCTGTGGCGCAGGGTGCGTTCTGCACCTCAACTGTGGCGGGCGCGTTGCCGGTGGGGATGGTGACGGCGGTAATTTCAGGATATGTGCCTCCGCTATAGGCGGTGCTGAACAGTGCCAGCCCCTCGCGGAGCCCTTCGCGCCAGTAGGTGGTGGTGTGTGCGCCGTTGCGTACACGGAATTCATGCGGGATGCCCCTGGTGCGCAGGATGGAGTGCAGCTCGCCGCTGCCGGCATAGAGACGTTCCTCATCGTCGCCGCAATCGAGCAGAATGTTGAGTGAGGCGAAGTTCGACACCGGTTCGTCGGCAAAGAAATGGAGCGGACAGAGCGATTTGTAGTGTGAGGTGAGCCGGGCTTCGCCTGTGGTGCCGCTGCCGCCGAAGATGTCGCCCCACTGGCTGTCCCACGAGCCGAGGGTGCGGTACTGGTCGTCGGTGTTCATCGACGGGCTGAGCGAGATGCATGTGCCGAACACGCCGGGATTCTTGCCTGCGAGGGCGAGCGCTCCGAATCCACCCATGGAGTAGCCTGCCACGGCACGGCCTTTGGCCTCGGCCACGGTGGGGAGCATGCGGTCAATGAGCGGCACGAGTTCGTTGACGATCATGTCCATGTAGTTGAATCCGCCGTCGTACCGGTTGACGTAATAGGAATTCCAGCCCTGGGGCATGACGTAGATTACTGGGCCTGTCAGACCTGAGGTACGTGCATTGGCGTCGACCTGCTGGATGTCGAAATGACCGGGACCCCATGATGTGTGGGAGTCGCCGTAGCCATGCAGGAGATATACCACGGGGAATTTGGCCGTCGGGTCTGAAAGATATTCGGCGGGAACAAGTACGTTGTAGTTTACCTGACGCCCCAGAGTGCGGCTCTGGAAATTCAGGTCGGGGTTCCAGCGCTGGGAGAATGTGACTTTGGCCGGAGGTGCCGGAGGCGCAGGGTTCCGGGGCTTCGCCCTCGTCGCCGCCGCACGATGCAGTGAGCGCCAGCGACAAGGCCAAGCCGGAAATGAACAGGAATCGTTTAAGGGATTTTACGCCCTTTTCGGGAATTTTCATCGTTGAATGGAATGGGAGAAGTCTTGTTTTAGGTTAGGATTTTCGTAACTTGTCAGGGCTTGATGGGCTTGACAGGCTGGGGACCGTAGACAATTATGTCCTTGCACTGCACGGCATAGCCCGGAGTGGGGTTGAGCCAGCGGATGGTGAGGGTGTGGTCGCCGTCGGCAAGGTCATAGGTGTGGAAGATGTCGTATTTACGGGTGATGTAGTCGAGAGGCATCTGGAATGTCTCGACGGTCTTGCCGTCAATCACGGCTTCGAGCTGTGCCACATAATCGTCGGGGAGTGAAGCGACGTCGCGGCGCACCATGCCCTGAAGCACTATGCCGCTTCCGTGGAAGTTCCAGGAGCGTTCGCCGTTCTCGATGTCGCCTTTCACCACGCGGCGCTCGGTGGGATAGATGCCCTCGAACGACTGCTCGAGTGCCACCGGTTCGGGCTGCTGGATGGTGAATTCCACAGTCTCATCCGTGATTTTTCCGCCGTTGGCTGTCACGACTTTTTCGAGCAGGCCGAGAGTGGTTTCATAGCTTGTGGCCAGCGAAATGTCGGTGTAGGGGAAGTTGATGTTCTCGCACCGGTCGACGGCAGGTTTCCAGAAGTCGGGCAGCTTTTCGTATCCGTAAATCACACCGAGGATACCTCCGGCAGTGGCGGGATTGCAGTCGCTGTCCTGACCGCAGCGGGTGGAGATGTCCATGGTGCGGAAGAAATCGCCTTCGCCGTAGAGCAGGCCGATTACGCAGTAGGCGGCATTGATTGTTGCATCGATGTCGAAGCCGTTCCACACCCCTTCGGGGCAACCTTTCTCGTTGGTGTATTTCTGGTCGATGGCCAGCCAGCACTGTTTCCAGTCGGAGGGGTTCTTGCGCCAGAAGTCGATTACATCGGCTATGCAGCGGTGGAAATTGGCTTCCTCGGGAATGGTGCGGAGAGCCTGCTCCACGATGGTGGGGATATCGTCGCATACATATGCCAGGGTGTAGAGAGCGCTTACGTAGACGCCGCCATAGAAGCCGTCGCCATAGTTCATGATGTGGCCGATTTTGTCGGCGATGCCGGAAGCTGAATTGGGCATACCGGGGCAGATCATGCCGATGAAGTCGGCCTCGATCTGGAAATCGATATCGTCGGCATGGGGGTTATTCTTCCAGTGGCCGGATGCCGGCGGCATGATGCCGTTGAGGATGTTGTAGCGAGCGGCCTGGTTGGCGTGCCACAGCTTGTAGTCGGCGTTGGCAAACGCCTTGGCGTAGCTTTCGGCAGGAGCGTCGATGCCCTCGGCTGCCATAACCTCCATGAATGTAAGGTCCATGTACACGTCGTCGTACAGGCCGGGATCCTCTGCGAAGATATCCTTGCAGTAGTCATCGTACCATATGATGGGGATGCTGTCGTTGATCATGCCCCCTTTGTACTTGAATTCGGTGGGACCGCCGTAAGTGCAGCCTATGGTCTGTGCGGCCCATCCCCCCTTGATTTTGTCGAGCAGGGTGGCCTTGTCGATGGTCATGGTGGTGCCGTAGGGGATTTCCGCAGCTTTCCGGCCGGTTTTGTCGCCGCATCCGGAAAGAAGAGTGGTCGCGCATGCCGCCGCGAGAGCGGCTGTTATGATGATATTTTTCATTTCAGGTTGGAATAGAAACGGTTGGTGTTGGGATGGTCGGAATAGAACATGATGTCGTTGATGCGGATGGTGTACTCCTTGTTGGGGTTGGTCCACACGAGGCGCACGGTGTGATGGCCTTCTGGGAGGAGATACTTCCATGCCGGTTCCACACGGCGGTCGGTGTTGCGCATTGGCATCCTGGCCACGTGGTCGAGCTTGCCGTCGATCCATACCTCCACGTTTGCCACATATTTGTCGTCGGGCTCGGCCAGACCGAACACTTCGGAGCCGATGTGACGTGTGGATACGCGGTTGATGTAGTCCTTGTTGATGTGACGCAGGCAGCAGATGTTGCCCCAGATCACGAAGCCGTTGCCGGTGAATGAGAATTCAAACTCCTTGTCGAAGAAGGCGTCGAAGCGTTCGCGCACCAGCGGATAAGTGTTGGTGAAGTTCTGTTCGAGCGGGAGCACGGCCGGAGCTGCGGTGGGTATCACCACTTTGTCGGCGGTGACTTCTCCGCCGTTCTTGGTGATTAGCTGCAGGGCCTGATTGAAGCTCATACGGTAGCTCGACGCGAGCGACATGTCGGTGCCCTCGAAGTTGAGGTCCTCAACCTCTTTCAGCGGATCGAGCCAGAAGGCGGGGATGCCGTCGTAGCCTTTCATCACGCCGAGCACACCGCCGGCTGTGGCCGGATTGCAGTCGGCATCCTGACCGCAGCGTGCAGCAATGTCGAGGGTTTCGGTGAAGTCGCCGTTGCCGTAGAGCATGGCCAGCGCCACGAATGCCGAGTTGAGCTTGGCATCTATGTTGAAGCTCAGGAATGCTCCTTTGGGGCAGCCTACATCGATGTTCCAGTTGCGTTGCAGGTATTCCCAGCATGCCACCCAGTCGGATGGATGGAGGCGGTGGAAATCGAGCACATCGCGGATGCAGCGGTAGAATGTGCTCTCGGCGGGAATTGGTGCGAGGGCAGCTTCCACGATGTCGCGGGGATTGTCGAGATAGAAGGCCGTGGAGTAGAGACCGGCCACGAAGGCTCCGCCGTAGAAACCGTCGCCGGAGTTCATGATGTGGCCTACTTTGTCGGCTATGCGCAGAGCCTCCTCATGAAGTCCGGGGGCCATGAGGCCGATGAAGTCAGCCTCAATCTGGAAATCAAGGTCGTCGGCATGCGGATTGTTGAGCCAGTTGCCCGAGGCCGGGGGCATGATGCCCTGACGGATGTTGTAGCGTCCGGCCTGGTTGGCGTGTGCCAGATGATAGTCGGCGTAGGCAAAATGCTTGGCGAGTTGCTCCTGGGTGCAGTCGAGACCGAGTTTCTCGAACGTCTCCACGAATGTGCAGTCGTTGTAGATGTCATCGAACAGGCCGGGCTTTTTCTCCCACCAGTATTTCACAATGTGGCTCGACCAGGGGATAGGCTGGTAGGGCTGGGTGTAGGAACCGGTGAATTTGAATTCAACAGGTGCTCCGAACACCACGCCGATGGTCTGTGCTGCCCATCCACCCTTTATCTTGTTCATAAGTTCGTCCCGGCTCATTTCCACGCGGCCCGAAACCGGAGCAGCAAGAGCCGAGAGCGAGGCGGCTGAAAGTGCGAGTGTCAGAAATAATTTATTCATGGTCAAAAAAAGAGGAGGAGAGAGGATTATGGAAAATGGATGGAGAGAGTGAGTCAAGGTAAGAAGATGAGAGGAGAAGAGCGTATGATGTTTATCAGCGGGGCATGTCGTAAACGCCAAGCTCGGTGATGGATATGAAATTGGAAACGTTTTTGGTGTATTTGTTCCAATGGTACTGGTAGGTGGTGTCGAACAGCACGCGGATACCCTTGGTCTTTACCGGAGCGAATTCCAGGAGGAACTGGGCGAAATGTGGCTGGAAGAACACGATATCGGTTTTGGGCAGCTCGGGAGTGGAGGTGTACCTGCCCACATCGCGCCAGCGGCCGTCGCCGTCGAGATACTGGATGTTGAGGCTTGAGAACCATCCGCCGAATTCCTCGAGGCAACCGGTGTTAAGCTCAATCATGTCGATGGTCTGGGGAGTGTCCCAGCCGTAGCCGAAGTAGTCGATCTTGGGGGCGTTGGATTTTGAGGCAAGCGAGTAGAACACCGAGCCTGCACCTTTCTTCACGCCGTCGTTGATAACGTCCACGGTCTTGGCATACATGGGCTTGCCGAAGGTGATCCAGCAGGAATCGAGCACGGCTTCATTGAGCTCACGCACGTTGGCATAGATGGTGTCGGCTTTCATGGCCAGGTTCTCCGGCTTCACTACGATGTTGAAATCCTTGCTGAGTTCCTTGCCGTTGCCTTCGAGCCGCAGGGTGATGTCGTATTTGCCGGCCTTGGTGGGTGTGCCGTCAAGGCGTCCGTCGGTGAATGTCAGGCCCGGAGGGAGGGTGCCACCCGTGAGTGTCCAGCTGTAGTTGCGGTTGGCTGTGCACGCAAAATCGTAATCGGCTTTCATCCCCACGGTGAGGTCGGGCATCGGGCCGATGCAGAATTCCAGCGGCGGATTGAATGTGGCTTTGGGGTTGATGTAGATGGTGTTGCCTTTCACACTGCCGCCGTTGGCCTTGACCACCGCGATGGCCTGATTGTAGGTGCGGTTGATGATGTCGTCGATTGATGCGTCGGGCATGTCGAAGCGTGTGATGTTGATGTAGCGGTCGTTGAAGGGTTTGGTCCAGCCTTCAACAGGCATCGTGAGCGATGCGGACAGTTTTTTTGCGCCCATGATGATTCCGAGAATACCGGAAACGGTTGCAGCCTGATTGTCGCAGTCGAAGCCCATGGCGCAGCTGAGGTCGAGTGTGCGCTGGAAGTCGCCGTTGCCGTAGAGCATGGCCAGGATGCCCATGAGGCCGTTGAGGTCGGCATTCCAGATGGTTTTGGTCATGGGGTCCTCGTTCACGTAATATTCGTCGGCAATGATCTGACGGGCCTTTACCCAGTCGTTGGGGTACTGACGGTAAAGATCAAGGCATTTTTTCACTCCGAGAGTGTAGCGGTCGTTCTCAGGGAGATACTTGAGGCCTTTCTCGATGAGTTTCTTCACATCTTTCTCGAAGAAAGCTTCGGCATACATGGCTCCGTAGAGTGCTGTGGGCTGTACGGCCCAGGAGTCGCTGGTGATGCGTGCCGCCCAGTCGCTTTTTCCGACTGCGTAGGCAGGCATGCCCGGGGCGGTGTAGGCCCAGATTTCGTTGATGAGCTGCGGGTCGATCTGATACCAGTGTGGGTTGAGATCCTGACGGCCGGTGAACGGCGGCGTGTAGCCGAGGTGCATCAGGCCGAGGGCGGCACGGTTGGCCAGCCACACACGGTCGCGGATGTGGTGCATCCATCCCTGGCGCATCTGGGCGTAGGTGGGATTGATGCCGTATTTTTCCATCAGCGTGAGGTAGATGTACTCCACGTCGGTGTCGTCGTCGGAGAAGGCTCCGTCATATTTCTTAAGTTTGTCGATGTTCTTGGTGTAGCCGAACGGGAAGCGCGATTCGGATGCCGGCTCGTCAACAAATTTGTTCTCGAACGGGAGTCCGTAGATGTTGCCGACCATCTGGCCGATCCAAGCGCCGGCGATTTTGTCGCGGAGTACGTCGGACGATATTTTTTCGGCTGCTGTGGCGCCGGCCGAGATGCCGAAGGCTATGGCTGCCGCCGCGAGGCAGTGGGTGAGGTGTTTCATTGTCTGGTTGTCGGTGACTGAAAGCTTGTTGGATCAAGCTTTATGATTGGATTAAAAATGGAGATGAGAGGGCGGATGTGGAGGCCGGCGAAAGGCGGGGAAATTAAACAGAGCTTATGAAAACGAATGAGCCCCCGCCTTTCAGGCCTTGGATGTTGTGTGAAATCTGTGGAAAAACAGACTTCTGGTGTCGGGAAAATCAGTTGTAATGGGGGTTCTGGGTTAGGCGCGGGTTGGCGTTGAGGATTTCCGACGGGATGGGGAACAGCTCGCGGAATGTCTCGCCATCCTGTGCGGGATGTGCCCAGGACTGCTGGAGGTATTTGCCGAAACGGATCATGTCCTCATGGCGCCATCCTTCCCAGGCCAGTTCGCGCCCGCGTTCGGCATAGAGTGCGTCGAGGGTGAGCTGTGCGGCCGAGAAGGGCTGCAGGCCGGCGCGGGTGCGGATTTTCTGCAGTTCAGCCATTTCTGCAGCCTGCGGGGCCTTGTTCTGACGCACAAGGGCTTCGGCGTGCATGAGAATGACGTCGGCGTAACGGAAGATGGCGAAGTCGTTGTCCATGCAGGTTTCGCCAGATGTGAGCATACCGTCGGTCTGATAGGGCCATTTGCAGATGCGGGCACCGTCAAATTTGTCGCGTCCGCCGTTGGCGTTGTAGTATTTCGTTTCGGGGAACACGGGGTTGTAGCTCAGCTGCTCACCGTTGACCATGATGGGGTTGCCGTTGACGTCGACCTGTGGGCCGTGGAGCCATGTGAGGTCGCGGCGGAGGTCACCATCTTCGTATGTCTGGAAGAAGTCGGGCTGGCAGATGAAGCCTGACCACGGGGATGCGGAGATGTTGAACGTGGGCAGGACTCGGGTTCGAGCGTGAGGGTGTAGAGATAGAACGAACGGCTTCCGGAGGGGATGGCTGCGTGGTCGTAGACAATCACGAAGATGTTCTCCTTGGAGTTCTCGTTCTTGACGGCGAAGTTGGTGGCATAGGAATCCTCGATGATGTAGTCGCCGATGTCCATTACGGCCTTGGTGGCCTGCTCGGCCTGAGCGTACATGGGGGTTCCGAACCAGCGCTCTGCGTTGAGATACATTTTTGCGAGGATGCAGTAGGCCGTGGCCTGGTTGGCGCGTCCGTAGTTATTTGGGGCGGGATGACGGTCGAGTTTGGAGATCAGCTCGTCCGACAGTTCGCCAAGGAGGAAGTCGAAGATGAAACGGCGGTCCTTCTGTTCGGGGTAACCGGTGTCGGTGTAGTTGATGGTGAAGGGGATGTTGCCCCAGTTGGCCATCGCTTCGTAGTAGAAGAAGGCGCGGAGGGTCTTCATTTCGGCCAGAATCTTGTCCTTGCCTTCGAATTCGATGTCGGACAGTTCGGTTTCGTAGATAATCTCGTTGCAGGCTGCAATGCCGTTGAAAATCCAGTCCCAGCCTTTCTTGAGCAGACGGTTGGATGAGGGGATAATGTTGTTCTGCACTTCCTGATAGCGTCCGCCGCTATACCAGCTGCCGGTGTTGGTGGCAGGCACGGCACATTCGTCGGAAGCCTGCAGCAGGAGTGTCCAGAGGCTCTGCTCGGCGTTGTAGCCCTGCATTTTGGTGTAGGCGCGTCCGGCATTGGCCACGAGTTCTTTTTCGTTCTTGAAAAAGTTGTCCATCGGCATGTCGCTGTAGACGGTTTCGTCCAGATCGGTGCAGGCACCAAGAGCGATTGCGCCGGCCAGGCCGAGGGCAAAGTTCTTTATGGTAGTTTTCATTGTGATGTTTCGCTTTTTGAATTTCGAAATTTACAGAAGTGGGTGTTGTGGAGAGAGATGTGTGTGGACTCGCGTCAGAAGCGGGCTGTCACGCCGAATGTGAAATCGGTGGTGCGGGGATAGTAGCTCAGACCTTCCAGACCGGGTTCGAGGCCGGTGATGCCCACTTCGGGGTCAACGCCTTTGTACTTGGTGATGGTGAACACGTTCTGTGCGGTGAAATTCAGGCGCAGCGAGCGGATGTATTTCGAGGGGAAGTTGAATGTGTAGCCGAGTGTGAGGTTGTCCATTTTGAGGAACGATGCGTCCTCAAGGTACTTCGACGAGTATTTTGCTCCAAGTTCGGTGTGGCCCTGGTCGTTGAGCCATTCGGACGAGATGTTGTTCAGACCGATGCGGTCGAGGTTGGAGTAGCGCATGCCCATTTCGTTGAGCACTTTTCCGCCGAGCGACGCACGCAGCGAGAAGCTCAGATCCCAGTGGCGCCAGTTGAAGGTGTTGGTCCAGTTCATTGTCACCTTGGGATAGGCGCATCCGAGTTTCACCCATTGTTCTTCCGGCACGGTGCCGTCGTCGTTCTGCCCGAGGAGCACGTCCTGACCGTCGGTGTCGGTGCCGAGGAAAATCGGGCCGTAGAATGTGCCGAGCGATTCACCCTCGATGAGGCGCTGTGTGTTGCATTTGCCTGTGGGCGACCATCCCACCTTGTAGGTTCCGTTCTGGAACTCCTCGTTGGTGAATTTGTCGAGTTTGTTGGTGTTGTGTGCGATGAGGTAGGTGGTGCTCCACTGGAAGTCCTTGGTCTGCACGGGGATGGCTGAGATTGTGAACTCGACGCCACGGTTGGTGACCTTACCCACATTGGTGAACAGGGTGTTGTAGATGTAAGGGGGAGTGGGCACCGTGTAGTTGTAGAGCAGATTGTCGGTGGTGCGGTGGTAGTAGTCGAAGGTGAAGCTCAGGCGGCTGTTGAACATCTGTGCGTCCAGACCGATGTTGAACTCTTTCTTCTTTCCCACTGGAGGTCGGGGTTGGGGTTGGATGCGGGCTGGTAGGTGTTGATCCACTGGCCGTTGTACCAGAATTTGCCGGCGGTGGTCATTAGGATGAGCGACTTGTAGTTGGAGAAGTCCTGGTTACCGGTCACACCGTAACCGCCACGGATCTTGAGTTCGTTGAGCCATTCGATGTCGCGCATGAAAGCTTCGCGGCTGATACGCCATCCGAGCGAAACGGCCGGGAACCATCCCCATTTGTTGTTCTTGCCGAAGCGGCTGGAGCCGTCGCGGCGGAGGGATACGGATGCCAGGTAGCGCTGGTCGTAGTTGTAGAGGATTCGGCCGAAGAAACCGATGTAGGTGTGCGATTCCTTATAGGAGTTCATTTCGGCCTTTGCGTTGAGCAGACCTGTGCCGGAACCCATGTCGTTCACGCCGAGGTCGTCGAAGTCGAAGCCTACGTTCGACATGCTTGCCGAGTTTTCGGTGCCTTTCTCGTAGGTGTAGCCCACGAGAGCCTGCAGCGAGTGCTCGCCGAACGAGCGGATGTACTGCAATGTGGTCTCGAACTGGGTGTTGTTGTTCTTGTAGTTGCTCTGCTCGGCGCTGCCTTCGGTGCCGATGATGCTGGGATAGTAGTGGGAGCTGTAGGTCTGCGATTCGTTGCTTTCGCGCGAGATGGCCAGGAATGCATCCCATTTGAGACCCTTGACGGGCTTGATGTTGAGGGTTACGCGAGCGTTACCGCCGAAGTTGTCGTTGACGGTGGTTGATTCGCGTTCGTTGATCATGGCCACCGGGTTGAAGTATTCCATTGCCTCGATGCGGTAGTAGCCGCCGCTTGTGGAGTTCGAGGGGTCGTAGACGGGCTCGGTGGGATTGTGGATGAACGCCTGCTGGAAAGCGGATGTGTTAGAGGGGTTGTACTTGCGGTGGTTGATGAACAGGTTGATGTCGAGGTCTAACCATCCTTCGAGGAGGCTCTGGCGGATGTTGGTGCGTCCGGCAATCTTCTCATAGTCGTTGCCGCGCTGCACGCCTTCGGCCTTCTCATAGTTGATGGAGGTGAAGTGGGAGAATTTCTCTGTACCGCCCGACAGCGACAGTGTGTGCTTGTGGCTGATGGGGGTGCGGGTGATTTCATCGAACCAGTCGGTGTCGGCACCATATTTAGACGAACTCATTTCGGGGCGGTAGGTGTCAATCACATAGTTGAATTCCGAAGCTGTGAGGGGTTTTGCGCGGCGCGTTACCTTGCCAACGGTGAACAGGCCCTCATATGTAACCTCCGCACGGCCTTCGCGTGCACGGCGTGTGGTGACGATGATGACACCGTTGGTGCCTCGTGTACCGTAGATGGCCGCTGCCGAACCGTCCTTGAGCACGTCGATGCTCTCGATGTCCTGCGGGTTGATGTTGCGGATGTCGGCACCGGCCACACCGTCGATGATTACGAGCGGTCCCTGGCCGGCCGAGAGGGTGTTGGTGCCTCGGAGCAGGATTTCATATTTGGCTGTGGGATCGGCACCCGAGGGGTTCACGATCTGCAGACCTGCCACCTTGCCCTGGAGCATGCCCATTGCGTTTGAATAGGAGCCGGGGTTGAGGTCCTCCTTTTTCATGCTGGCCACGGAGCCGGTGAGTTCTTTCTTGGTTGATGTGCCGTAGCCGATGACCACGATTTCGTCGAGCATTTCGGAACTTTCGGCAAGCACGATGTTGAGCTTGGTGCGGTTGTCCACGGGCACTTCGGCGGTTTTGTATCCGACGGCCGATACGGTGAGCACGTCGGTTGGGCGTGCCGAGATGTTGAAGTCGCCGTCGATGCCGGTGGCCACTCCGGTTTTGGTGCCTTTCACAATCACGCTCGCGCCGATTACGGGTTCGTTCTGCCCGTCAACCACGGTGCCGCTGATTACGGACTGTGCGGTAGCCGCCGGAGCTATCAATAAGGCAAGTGCGAACATGCACAGTGCCATGGCAAATTTGATTGCACTCGGTTTCATTAAATTAGGGTATTAGAGTTTGTGTGATAGTTGATTGTTCTTTTAAATAATGTGTGAAGGGAGAGTGGGGGTGTGGTGACGGTGCAATCAGAATTCGCCTATTTCATGGCGGAAGGGGATGGACTGCTGTGCGCCCATGCGGGTAACGGAAATGGAAGCTGCCTTGTTGGCGAACTCGATGGCGCGCCGCATAGGTTCGCCTTCGGCAAGAGCCACACAGAGAGCTCCGCAGAAAGTGTCGCCGGCAGCGGTGGTGTCCACTGCCTTTACCTTGAAGGAGGGAATCTCCAGGCAGTCGCCGTTTTCACAGATAAGAGCGCCCTTGCTGCCGAGGGTGAAGATCACGGTTTTCACACCCATGGCGTGGATGGCGCGGATGGCTGCATCTTCCGATGCGCTGTCGGTGATGGCGATGCCGGAGATGGCTTCGGCTTCGGTCTTGTTGGGGATGATTATGTCCACGTTGGCCAGCAGCGATGCGGGCAGCGGGGTTTTGGGCGCAGGTGCGGGGTTCAGAATCACTGTGACTCCATGGCGCTTGGCCACTTCGGCAGCGCGTGCCACGGTTTCAACCGGTGTCTCGAGCTGCATGATCACCAGTGCAGCCTGAGCGATGTCGGCCTCGGCGGCATCGATGTCTGCAGGTGTGAGGGCTGCGTTGGCACCGGATGCCACGGCGATGGAGTTCTCGCCGGATGCATCCACGTTGATGAGCGCCACTCCCGAGGGGAGGTCGGCAGAGATGCCGACATGGGTGGTGTCGATGTTCACCTGTTTCAACAGTTCAATGGTCTGGGTTCCGAAGATGTCGTTACCGACCTTGGCCACAAACATGGTGTTTCCACCGAGTTTTGCGGCCGCAACGGCCTGATTGGCACCCTTTCCACCCTGATTCATCATGAAGTTGCCTCCCAGTACGGTTTCGCCCGGGCGCGGCATCCTGTCGGTGCGTATCACCATGTCGGTGTTGCTGCTGCCGACCACGATGATCTTTTTTGCGTTAGGATTCATGGTATTTTTTGTGAAAATATTTGAAGTCAAAGTGACTTCAGTGAGAAATTTAAGTTAATTTCAGGTTTGGTTCAAAGATTAGTAAGACAACTGTTTGCTCAAACGTTTGTGCAAATATATGGAGACATTTTGGCAAATACAAATATTTTTCAACTTTTTTTTACGAAAAAAAATATTACATTTGCATGCGAATAAGGTTTGGAACTAATGATTGAAGTCTCACGACGTTGTCAGAATAAACTGAAATTCAATGAAAAAAAGCACATTAGCCGATGTGGCCCGTCTCACGGGGCTGTCGATCACCACAATATCGCGCGTGCTCAACGGCAAATCCGATGAGTATCGTATCAGTAAGGCTTCGCAGGATGTAGTATATCAGGCGATTAGGGAGCTTGATTACCGCCCCAACCATGCTGCGCAAAGTTTGCGCAGTTCCTCGACCCATACCATAGGGCTGCTGATTCCACGCATAGAGAACCCGTTTTTGCAAATATTGCCAGCATCATCATACAGGAATCGAACAAATACACCTATCCGGTGATGGTGATTGACACCTGCGAAAACCCCTTTGACGAGGACCGTGCGCTCGACACGCTTATGGCGCGCAATGTCGACGGCATAATAATGGCGCCCTGCTCCGACAATCCCGAGCGTATACGTCAGGTGTCCGAGCAGATTCCGGTGGTGCTGATTGACCGTTACTACGAAAGCGAGACCGGCGATGCGCCGCTCCCCTATGTGGCCACCGACAACTACCGCGGAGCCTTCGAGGCCACGCGGCTGCTGATTCAGAACGGCCACCGCAACATCCTGTGCATACAGGGTTCGCCGCTGTCGATCACGTCGCGCAAACGCGTCATGGGCTACTGCGACGCCATGACACAGGCAGGGCTGCAGGCCAACATCAATGTGCGCGGCAACGACTTCTCTACCCAGAACGGCTATATAGAGACCAAACTCGCACTGATGTCGGGCAATCCCGTCTCGGCCATATTCGCCTTGTCGTCGACCATTCTGCTGGGCGCCATGAAAGCCGTGCAGGAGCAACATCTGGCCGTCCCGGCCGACATGTCGATGATTTCGTTTGACAACAACCTTTTCCTCGACTATCTTAATCCCCCCATCACGCGCGTGTGCCAGCCCGTGGAATACATAGGCATAGTGGCCGTGAAGATGCTGATGGACTCCATCCTCGGCAAGGAGATTTCGCAGCCCGCCATCCTCCTCCCTCCCACCATGACCTACGGCCACTCCGTCCGCGGCCCCCAGCCCACCCTGCCGGTGCTCACTTGAGGGGTGGGGTGTTGAAGGAGGCGCGATACTGCCTGGGGGTCATGCGGCACTCCTGCCGGAATATTCGTGAAAAGTATGAAAAGTCGCTGTAGCCCAGCGATGCGGCGATGTCCTTCACCGGAAGTGAGGTGGAGGCAAGCTGCAGGCGTGCCTTGAGCATTTTGCGTCCGGTGATGTAGCGAATGGGGGTGCATCCCACTTCGTGGCAGAACATGCGGATGAAGTGGTCGCGCGAAAGATTGGCAGCGCCGGCAAGCTCGCTGAGCGAGATGGTTTCGCCCAGGTTGCTGTCGATGAAGCGCAGGGCGTTGCGTATGCGCTCGTCCGACGATTCGTAGCGTGGATGGGCCAGGCGCATGAACCTCGACAGCAGCTGGTAGATGATGCCCAGCGACTCCATGCGCTCGTGCAGCGGCCGCTCGCGGTTGAGCCGCACGCATTCTATCAGAGAGTTGCGGTTGTCGTAGATTCTGGGGTCGGGTGTGCGCAGGCGCATGGATTCATTGTGCTCGCAGATGGTGCGGAACAGATGCAGGTCATGGTCGGTGCCTTCTATCTCCACCGGAAATTCCAGGTCGGCGAGCACTCCGGGGCCGTCGGAATCCTCGTAAATGTGGATGTAGTAGTGGTCGAAACGACCCGTACATATGTCGGTGTGCTGCATGAACGCGGGCACGATGTACATGCGTCCGGGTGTGAGGGTATATGTGCCTGAGGGGAGGCGGAGCGATGCGGCGCCGGCGGTCACGTAGTACAGACGGGTGAACGGGCTGCTGACATTCTTGAAGTTCCAGTCGGCGTTATGGGTGGCATGCCCTACGTTGAGGGTGAGCAACTGAGGGAGGCGGGTGAATCGGTTCATAATACGGAGATTGCGATAGGACCTGCAGGATGGAATGTGGTGCTGATACAGGATGTGCAAGTTAGTGCATTCGTGCGATAAAAACAAATTTAAAAAAGCCGGGATGTCGATATTGTCCTATTGAAACCCGAAAATCTGACAATGATTTAGGCGGATAAAACCGACATTTGCACTCATAATATTCTTCTTACCTTACCTGAAAAACAGAGACAGCAATCATGGAGTATAGAGAAATCGGCCGCACGGGGATGAAAGTGTCGGCTTTGAGTTTCGGAGCGTCGTCGCTCGGCAGTGTGTTCCGCGACACAAAGGAGAGCGAGGCGATTGCCGCAGTGCACGCCGCCGTGGAGATGGGGATGAATTTCATCGATGTATCCCCCTACTACGGGCATTACAAGGCTGAGACCGTGCTGGGAAAGGCCCTGAGAGAGATTCCGCGCGACAAATATTATCTGTCGACCAAAGTGGGCCGCTACGGCAAGGACGGGGTGAACACATGGGACTATTCCGGACGCCGTGCCACCGAAAGCGTGTATGAAAGCATGGACCGGCTCGGGGTGGATTATATCGACCTTATAAATGTGCATGACATTGAGTTCGCCGACCTGCATCAGGTGGTGGAGGAGACTCTGCCTGCGCTGGTTGAACTGCGTGAAAAGGGTGTCGTGGGGCATGTTGGCATCACCGACCTGCAGCTTGAGAATCTGCAGTGGGTGGTTGACCACGCTGCCCCCGGCACGGTGGAAAGCATTCTGAATTTCTGCCATTTCACCCTGAACGACGATAAATTGCTCGATTTTCTCGATTATTTCGAGGAGCGGGGCATCGGGGTGATAAATGCGTCGCCGCTTTCGATGGGGCTGTTGTCGCAGCGGGGTGTGCCGGTATGGCATCCTGCTCCGGCCTCTCTGGTGGAGGCATGCCGCCGGGCAGTGGAGCACTGCAGCGCCAAAGGCTATCCCATAGAGAAGCTCGCCATGCAGTTCTCGGTGTCGGAACCCCGCATAGCCACCACACTGTTCAGCTCGGCCAATCCGGCGAATGTGGCAAAAAATATTGCCTTCGTCGGCGAGCAGCCCGATATGGAACTGGTGAACGAAGTGAAGCGTATAATCGGCGACCAGCAGCGGGTGAGCTGGGCCAATTCCTGACGAGTATGGAAGATTTCAGGATAATTGACGCCCATGCTCACCTGTGGCTGCGTCAGGACACGATGGTGAACAATATGCCTGTGCGCACTACTACGAACGGCCGGTCGTGGTTCATGGACGAAGAACGGCAGATGTTGCCGCCGTTCATGATTGACGGCAGGAATTCGGCCGAGGTGTTCCTGTCGAACATGGACTATGCGCAGGTGTCGGCGGCCGTGATCACTCAGGAGTTTATCGACGGTGATCAGAATGATTACCTTGAGGAGGTGGCGCGCAGGTTTCCCGACCGATTCTTCGTGTGCGGATTTTGCGACGTGCGCCGTCCGGGGTTCATGGAGCAGGCGCGCAGTCTGCATGCACGCGGATTCAAGGCCATAGCGGTGCCTGCCCACCGGTTGTTTCTGCCAGAAGGGCGTGTGTGGCTCACTTCCGGCGAAATGATGGAGATGTTCCGCTTCATGGAACGCGAGGGGATGATACTGTCGATAGCGCTTGCCGACGGCGCCACACAGGTGGCCGAGATGGAAGAGGTGATTGCCGAATGTCCGCGCCTGAAGGTGGCGGTAGCACATTTCGGGATGGTCACCACCGAGGGGTGGCTCGAGCAGATAAAACTTGCCCGCCATCCGGAGGTGATGGTGGAGTCGGGCGGCATCACATGGCTTTTCAATTCGGAGTTCTATCCGTTCCGAGGTGCAGTGAAAGCCATAAGGACAGCTGCCGACACCGTCGGTGCCGAAAAACTCATGTGGGGTTCGGACTATCCGCGCACCATCACGGCCATAACCTACCGCATGTCGTATGACTTCGTGCTGAAATCCGAAGAGCTCACGCCTGAATTCAAGGCTGCTTTCCTTGGTGAAAATGCCAGACGGTTTTACGGCTTCGGGGAGCTTGTGAAGCTTCCTTATATTAAAAACATGTCGGAATAGTCCGGCGATTTACCTGAAAAACTGATACCGCAATGCAAAACAAGAACCGCTATTTAGTGCCTCTGGCGCTTGTGTTCTGCCTGTTCTTCCTGTGGGCGATAAGCGCCAATCTGCTCCCGACCATGATCCGTCAGCTGATGAAAACGTGCGAGCTGACGCCGTTTGAAGCCTCGTTCACCGAGTCGGCCTATTGGCTTGCCTACTTCATATGCCCCATTCCGATCGCCATGTTCATGAAGCGCTACACCTACAAGGGTGGCATCGTGTTCGGGCTGCTGACGGCGGCTGCCGGAGCGCTGCTGTTCTTTCCGGCTGCGGTGATAAAGGAATACTGGTTCTATCTGTGCGTGTTCTTCGTGATTGCCACGGGGATGTGTTTCCTGGAGACGGCCGCCAATCCTTATGTCACGGCGCTGGGAAATCCGGACACGGCATCGCGCAGGCTGAATCTGGCACAGTCGTTCAACGGTCTGGGTGCGTTTGTGGCGGCAATGTTCCTCAGCAAGTTGATTTTGAGCGGACAGACTTATACGCGCGAGACCCTTCCGGCCGATTATGCCGGCGGCTGGGACGCTTATGTGAATGCCGAGACCGAACTGATGAAAACGCCGTATGCCGCACTTGCCATACTGCTGATTGTGATAGCCGTGATTTTCATCTTCTCGCACTTGCCGCGAATTGCCGATGAGGAATCGACGGCCGGAAAGCTCATAAACTTCGGAGTGCTCAAACGCAGACACCTGCGTTGTGGCGTTGTGGCCCAGTTTTTCTACAACGGGGGGCAGACGGCCATCAACAGCCTGTTTCTCGTGTATTGCTGCACGTATGTGGGATAAGCGAGTCGACGGCCACCACATTCTTCGGACTGTACATGCTTGCATTCCTTCTGGGACGATGGATCGGCACCCTGCTCATGGGGCATTTCCGCCCGCACAACATGCTCACGTTCTATGCCGTGGCCAACATCGTGCTGTGTGCAGTGGTGGTTGCGTGCGGAGGAATGACGGGACTATACGCCATGATCGGCATCTCGTTCTTCATGTCGATAATGTATCCCACACAGTTCTCGCTGGCAATCCGTGACCTTGGTCAGGACACAAAGAGCGGTTCTGCCTTTCTGGTTATGGCCATAGTGGGAAACGCCTGTCTACCGCAGCTCACGGCCTACGTTATGACGCATAATCCGGCATGGTATTATGTGGCATATGCCATCCCCCTGCTGAGTTTTGCGGTCTGTGCCTACTATGGCTGGCGCGGCTACCGCGTGCGGGATTAATGCCTTGTTAAGTACATGACAAAAATTTGAAAACATCGAATTTTGGGGTATAAGCAGGACGCAGAAGTATGGTCGCAATCTCCTCCAAACCATACTTGACAAGCGACTTTGCCTTTCTTCCATGTTTCAGAATCTTTATCGGTTTAATATTTATATCTTTATGTTCACCAACGAGATACGCCCATACGAGAGCCATGCAGACCATCGCGACAAGTCTTGCGATGCGCTCCATATCACGCATGTGGGTGTCCTCGATGTTGAAGCCGGAGGATTTCATGGCTCTGAAAGCCGTTTCTATCTCCCATCGCTTTTTGTATGTCAAAATCGCGCCCTCGGGCCGGTTGAAGCATATAAGAATCTGCAATTCCGGAACACCGTCGGAGTTTTTGATTCGGCTGCCGGCAAGATAGACATACTCGCCTTTGTGAAGAAAAAAAAGCTTATGGAAGAATTTCTCCTGACCGACCTTCAGATCATTGAACAGCCACCAGGCGCGGATTCTCTCACCGGTGGATGGCTTGACAATCCAGAAGTTCTGACGTATCCGGATGTAATACCGTATGCGACGGCTGTTGAGCCACCCTGTCCATTCCTTTCCGATGAACTCGCGGTCTGCCACAAGACAGTCGATGCATTCCGCTCCGAAAAGACGGATAAAACGTTCCATAATCTTCCTGCGTTCGTTCGAGCTGGAGTTGCCACGTTTAGGGAGAAGACTGAAAATCAGCGGAAAGGCGATACCTTTGTATGTCACGCCCAGCATCAGTATGTTGATGTTGAACTCCCCGAACTTCCAGTTGGTGCGATCCATGCTGAGCACAAGACCGGTCTTGACAGGAAGCAGCGAGAAAATTATACGCGCTATGATGTCAAGGTCAAGAACATACTTGGCAAAAAGAATCTTTGGAGCCGTCTGAGGTTGGAATCCCTGTCGACAGCCGTAGGCATCGCGTCAGCAAGTTTGTGGAGGCTGACAGTCTGCACAACACAGAGTGCGTGGAGCAGCAGCGCCATAAGTTTTATGCGTGCCAGATTCATACTTTGTCCAAAGTGCTCTTGCATAATCGGGAGGATTTGGTTAACTTTGACCAAGTCCTTGGAATTAGTAGTTTTCAGGGAGAAAAGTCGCCAAACTTTTCCTCTAAATTACTAAATTTCAGGGACTTTTGCAAATTTAATCGACTGAAAATTAAATGTTTAACAGCATAATTTCAATTTTTGTCATCTACTAAAAATGCCTTGTTTAAATTTTGACTACTTATTACAATAGTTCGTTAAAAAATTATTCATAGGCTAAGCGGCATCTACCGCCAAGCCAAAGAGTTCTTTTGACAAGTTTAGCATTTAAAGTCTTGTTCGGGTCAATTCCGCTCAGGTCAAAAAAATCTTTTTTGAAATGAGCGTTGACCATCAGAGACTTAATTTGACCAATAGAAAAGGGCATCTTCGTCTGCATCCTGAGCACCTTAGTGATGTTGACGGCCGAAAGCGAAGCGTTGTAGGCAAAATCCAAAGCCTTTTCATTGCGAGCCTGACAGTCGAGCAATCCCGTGAACTGGTGACCGTCACGGAAACAGAACTCGATCTGAAACCGTGTCCGGTATATGTCATAGACATCTTTGCCACAGACAGAGGTGTCTGTTGAGAAATACAGTCGGTGTACACCTCCGGGCAGATAATGGATTACCAGCCGTATTTTCTGCTTCAGTGACTTGCACCAAGCCACAAGTTCAAAGGCTTCGCCCTCCTCGGGCGCGATGTCAAGCCGGGTCATCCTGCTTTTGTCGGGATTGGAGAAGTCAATCTTGCCATCCTTGGTCTTGGGGCGTCCTCTTTTTTGCCGGTTCGCGGGCCTTCGTAAATGTAATACAGCACGGCATTGGAACGCAGACGGCTTATCAGTGAGAAGCCGATTTCTTTCAGACCCTCGACAAACGGCAGTACGGAGAAAGCGGCATCGGCAACGAGCAATGAAGTGATTTTCAATAAATCAGTACGATACTCCTCCAATACTGACAGATACCACTGGCTCAACGTCATATCCTTGGCTTTAAGTTCTGTCGCGTTAAGAGTCTGCACGGCACGAAGCATCATCGCGTCCTTGATGTCTGCATCGACCACAGCGATACCAAGTATCTCAAGTCCATGCTTCACAGCCGAAGCACATCCAGACCAGAACCGACCGACATGGTCTGTCTTTTTTGCCCGCTTTGGAGACATAGCTGGGATCGATGGCGATAGCCAGTCGTTTCATGCCATACTGGAAACGGTCGGCAGCGAGATTCATGTTGAAGCACAGCCAGTCGAAATCCTTACGGAATGTCTGGCGGTATCGCTGTTCCTTACGTCTCCCGTAGCGTCCAAGTTGAAGAAAGTTTATCTTTCGCGGTATGCACATGATTAAAATCAGTATCTCGATGATGTTTGCTTTGAAAGTTTTGTTTAACTTTGTAGCGCAACCGAAGAAAGCTCTCCGGCAGATGCCCTCATATTGGTCAAGTAGTTCGAAAATCAGCATGTCTTTAAGTGTCGTAGAATAACCTTAAAGTTACTGAAAATCAGCGACTTGACCAAATTTTTAGTGTTAAATTTTCATGCTAAACATCAGATTTTTAACAGATTAAACACTTGGCTCCTCGGAGCCGTTAACAAATTCTCAAAAAATAACCGAAGTATTGTTATTACATATGAGAATGAAATTGTTGTCAAGATATTGCATCCCGGCTCTTTTGTCGGGACTGTCAATGACTGTTATCGGTCAGAATGTATTGAAGGATGGTGAGATGCCTGTATTGCCGGCATTTCCTGACATCCCGGAAAAGATGCCTGTGGGGAGTGTGAAACTTGGTGACAGCGAAACCTTTGATGAGGTGCAGCTTGACATTCCCATTACCGACGGCCCGTTCAAGGCCGACTGGGCTTCGATAGAAAGCAACTGTCAGGGCGAGGCCGAGTGGCTCAGAGAGGCCAAGGTGGGCTTCTGGGTGCATTTCGGGCCGCAGGCTGCCGGAGAGAGCGGCGACTGGTATGCCCGTAACCTGTATAAAGAGCAGGATAACCATTTGGCGAACAGAAACCATGTGGAGCGGTACGGGCATCCGTCGGAAGTGGGATACAAGGATGTGCTTAACACCTGGAATCCCGACAAACTTGATCCGGAATATCTAACCAGACTTTATCAGAAGGCCGGTGCCCGTTTTCTCATGATACAGGGAGTGCATCACGATAATTATGATCTGTGGAATTCACAGTATCATCCGTGGAACTCGGTCAACATCGGGCCGAAACGAGACTTGTTGCGCGAATGGGTGGATGCCTGCCGTAAAAACAACATGCATTATGGAGTGACGTTCCATCACGAATATACATGGTGGTGGTGGCAGACGGCCTTCGGCTCTGATGCCGATGGGAGCCGCAGGGGCGTGCCTTACGACGGTAACCTGACGCTTGAGGACGGCAAGGGCAAATGGTGGGAAGGCTATGACCCGCGTCTGCTCTACGGCATTGACCTGCGTGAATACGAGACCGTGGACGAACGGGCGCATTCGCCATGGTCGCCGCCGGATGCGGGCATTTTTCACCGGCATCTGGACTACTGCAAATGGTATGCCACTCAATGGGCATTGCGCATAATGGATGTCGTGGCCAATTATGAACCCGATTTCATTTACACCGACGGCACGGTGCAAGGTCCTTTCACCGGTAATGGCACCGGAACAGGGTACAAATGCAACGCCATGCAGACGGTGATTGCCGATTTTTATAACCGCCAGTTGCGTAAACATGGCAAAGTGGATGCGTTCAGCATCATCAAGTTCCGGAGTCCGACAAAAGGTGTGGTCAATACAGCCGAATTCGATTTCCCTGACACAATCAACGTTTCGCAGCCTTGGATCAGGGAGGCTCCTGTGGGCGACTGGTTCTTTGCACCCGGCTTCGTTTACGATGCTGGCAGCGTGGTGCGTTTCATAATCGAGGCCGTAAGCCGAGACGGGAATGCCGCGCTTAACATTCCCATGCGCCCGGACGGGAGTATCGAAGACGAATGCGTGACGATGCTTGAAGCGCTGGGCGACTGGATGAAAATCAACGGCGAGGCTGTGTATGGCAGCAAGGCGTGGGTGACTCCCGGAGAGGGAGAGATGCACGATGGCCGTTTGAAGAAACTCCCCGGAGGAGGGCTTGGCCGACATCACCGGGACTTTAAGTTTGATGCGCGGGACATACGGTTCACCGTTGGCAAGAATGGTGCGAACTATGCTTTCTGCATGAATGTACCCGAGGACAATCAGGTGATACGCATAAAGTCGATGGGGCGGCAGGCAAACCATCCTGACAGCATAAAAGGCGTGTCGTTGCTGGGATACCGGGGCAAATTGAAATGGCGGCAGACAGACGAAGCGCTTGAGGTGGTTTTCCCTGAGGATGCAGACCTCCGGCTGGCAGTCGTTTTCCGTGTGGAATGAGGGAGATATATACCGCAAAATCAACGGGACATAATCATACATACCACATAACACCATGTTACAAAATACAATTTGCAGAATCCTGACAGCTATATTTATAGTGCTGGCTACGGCCGAGGTGTCGGCATATACTTCGCCTGACGGGAAAATCAGTGCCGATGTCGAGCCAGGAACCGGAATCGTGATAAAATACAGAGCGGACGGACGTGATATCAGACTGCTGACACTGCTCGTCGGGCCGGTGGCAGAGGCAGACACTTCCGGACCTTATGCTGTGGATTACACTATGGTTGCCGGTAAGCGCCGCCATTGTGTGAACCGGTACAACAGTGCCGATTTCCGGTGTGCCGACGGCAAGGAGCTTTCCATGCGTCTGTACAACGACGGGGTGGCATGGAAATACAGCGGAGAATCGGCGGTTAGCGTGCATCCCGAGCACTGGTGGCTGCAGAAGTGGGTGGACTGCTATGAAGGATATTTTGAAAAGGACGTTGTTCATGCAGCAGGCTCACGTTGGGGCTATCCGGCGTTGTTCGAATATGGCCACGGCGTTTTTGCCCTGCTTACGGAATCCGGCATTGAGCCGGAATCGGCGGCTGCGAGCCTGCATGCCACCGGCAGCCGGGGTGAATTCCTGATAAAGCCTGACGGCGAAGGTGAATCCGGATGGCAGACGCTGATAGCAGGGAGCCTCGGAGATGTTGTGGAATCGACTCTGGTCACCGACAATTCCGCACCGTCGGTGCTCACTGACACCTCGTGGATACATCCCGGTGTGGCTTCGTGGGTCTACTGGGCCTACAATCACGGTTCGAGCGATTACACGATAGTGAAACGCTACATTGATTTCGCCGCCGACCTCGGGTTGCCGTATGTGATGATCGATGCGGAATGGGACGAGATGGGCAATGGCAAAACCGTGGAGGATGCCATCGGGTATGCCTGCTCGCGCGGGATAAAACCGATGATATGGTACAACTCGTCGGTAGGATGGACCGACGGGGCACCCGGCCCGAAATTCAGGCTTAATGACCCTGAAAAGCGCGAACGCGAATTTGCATGGTGCGAGAGGCTGGGGGTAAGCGGAGTAAAGATTGATTTCTTCTCAGGCGATACCAATAAGAACATAGCCTATATGGCGGACCTACTTGAGTGCGCGGCCCGGCATAAACTGCTGGTCAATTTCCACGGGGCAACATTGCCGCGCGGCTGGCAGCGCACTTATCCCAATCTGATCACCACCGAGGCGGTGTATGGCGCGGAGTGGTATAACAATGTACCCACGTTTACGGCCAAGGCTGCCGCCCACAATGCCACGCTTCCCTTTACGCGCAACGTGGTAGGACCGATGGATTATACGCCCTGCGCATTTTCCGATTCGCAGCATCCGCACATCACCACCCATGCGCACGAACTGGCGCTCACCGTTCTTTTCGAGTCGGGCATACAGCATATCGCCGACCGTCCCGAAAGCATAATGGCTCAGCCTGCCGAAGTGCGGGAGTTCCTGTCGGCCCTTCCGGCAGCATGGGACAATACATGGCTGCTGGGCGGCTATCCGGGTGAGTATGTTGTATTGGCCCGTGAAAAAGACGGGTGGCTGTACATAGCAGGTGTGAACGGCACGGATTCTTCGCGGAATATTAGCCTGGGAAAAGTTGCGGTGGAGGTTTCGGAACAGTCGGGGCCGGCCACATTGTTTGCCGACGCAGAAAACGGCAACGGACATAAATGGGAAATATCCATCCTTGACCGTCTGCCGGAGTCTCTGACGGTGCAGCCGCGCGGAGGCTTTGTGATAAAGATGCAAAAAAAGCAATTGACAAACAGATAAATAAAATTATTAAGGAGATATGAAAGCTATTCAGATAACAGCACCGGGAAAGGTGGAGGTGGTGGAACGCCGGATGCCTGAAACCGCTGCTGACAGTGTATTGGTGAAAATTGAGTATGTGGGGTTCTGTTCCGACCTCAACACCTATCTTGGCCGTAACCTCATGGCCATTTCACCTGTGGTTCCCGGCCATGAAATCGGCGGAACCGTTGCCGCTGTCGGAGCGGATGTGCCGGCCGGATTGTTCACCGAAGGGATGAGCGTGACGGTGAATCCCTACACATCGTGCGGCAAGTGCTCCTCATGCCGCAAAGGGCGCCCGAACGCATGCGAGCACAACGAGACATTCGGTGTGCAGCGCAACGGCGCCATGAGCGACTATGTAGCTGTGCCGTGGCAGAAGGTGATTGCTGCGCCGGGTATTTCTCCGCGCGACTGCGCGCTTATCGAGCCGATGAGCGTCGGTTTTCATGCCGTGGACCGCGGTGCGGTGACCGACATTGACACCGTGATGGTGATAGGGTGCGGAATGATTGGTCTTGGTGCCGTGGTGCGGGCCTCGATGCGTGGCGCAACTGTTGTGGCCGTCGACCTTGACGACGACAAGCTGCAGCTGGCGCGCAGACTGGGTGCCACGCACACCATCAATTCGCGCACGGAAGATGTGCATGAGCGCCTTGCGGCTCTCACCGGCGGTTTCGGTCCCGATGTGGTAGTGGAGGCTGTAGGTTCTCCGGCAACGTATGTCATGGCTGTGGACGAGGTGGCATTCGCCGGACGTGTGGTCTGCATCGGCTATTCAAAAGCCGATGTATCGTTCCATACAAAGCTGTTTGTACAGAAGGAACTTGACATACGCGGCTCGCGCAATGCCATGCCAGCCGACTTCAGTGCTGTAATCCGTTATCTGCAGCGTGGCAACTGCCCTGTGGACGAGCTGATAAGCCGGGTGGCAGTGCCTGAAGAGGCAGGTGAGGCCCTTGAGGAATGGGCTGCAAATCCGGGAAAGGTGTTCCGTATTCTTGTGAAATTCTGAGGCTGAGGCCATGAAAACAGAAGGCTATGCTGTGCGCCGGTACGAAGACCCGGTGAAACGCTACTGTCAGTTCCTTGAAATAGAGAACAATCCGGAGCTCATCCGGCTCTACCGGGAATGTCATGGCGAAGATAAGCACTGGAAGGAGATACGCGACGGCATACGTGCTGTTGGCATTCTGGAAATGGAGATGTACATCACAGGCCGTCATGTGGTTATGATTGTTGAGACGGCGCCTGATTTCGACTGGGACAGTGCCATGGCACGGCTTGCACAGATGCCGCGTCAGGCTGAATGGGAAACGTTCATGTCGCGTTTTCAGGGCTGTTCGCCCGAAGCATCCTCCAATCAGAAATGGACCATGATGGAGCGGATGTTCCGGCTGTATGACTGACGGCATGCGGCGATGACATCTATTCACGGAAAAATCATTAAATTTGAAGGCTACATAGAAACGGTAAGCTTATGAAACCATTGAATAGAACAACTGTGGAGAAACGGGAGCGTCCCGTGAGGATTCTTCAGTTCGGCGAGGGGAATTTCCTGCGGGCATTCGTGGACTGGATGGTCGACATTGCCAACGAGCGCGGCGTTACGGACACGTCGGTTGCCGTGGTGTCGCCCCGGTTCAGGGAAAATGCCGGAATCCGTGCGCTCAGGGAGCAGGACGGGATGTATCACGTTTGCCTTGAAGGAGTTGAAAACGGCGAGTTGAAAAAGTGTTCCCGACTGGTGAAGTGCATCGCTGATGCATTCTCGCCGGCCACGGATTTCGAGCGTTATGAACGCTACATCTTGTCGCCCGACCTGCGGTTTGTGGTGTCGAACACCACCGAGGCCGGCATACAATATGAAGCTGACGATGTGCTTGCCGATGCGCCGGCCACGTTTCCCGGAAAAATTACCTCGATGCTCTACAGGCGTTACCGGCATTTTAATGGCGACCCGGAAATGGGACTTCTGTTTCTGTGTTGTGAACTGATAGAGAACAACGGGTCAACGCTACGCGAGTACGTGCTCCGACATGCAGCAGAGGCCGGGCTGGAACCCGGTTTTTCGGAATGGGTGAAGGGGGCATGTGGATTCTGCGATACGCTTGTCGACAGAATCGTGCCCGGCTTCCCGGCTGATAATATAGCGGAGGTGCAGGCTGGGCTTGGATTTGATGACAAGCTGGTGGTGAAGGGTGAACTTTATCATGTTTGGGCCATCGGAGGCGAGGGCGCCGAACGCGTGCGCCGAGAGTTGCCTTTGCACGAGGCCGGACTTAACGTGCTGTTCATGCCTTCGGTAAAGGAATTCCGCGACAAAAAAGTGCGCATTCTCAACGGTTCGCACACAGGCATGGTGCCGGTGGCGTTGCAGCTTGGTTGCGAAACGGTGCTGGATGCGTTCGGCGATACCGACGTGAGCAGTTTCATCACCGGGATGGTGCGCCGCGAGGTGCTTCCCATGATAGAGGGTGACCCTGAGGAACTGCGCCGTTTCGCCGACGGCATTCTTGAGCGTTTCCTCAACCCGTCGGTGCGCCATATGCTCAAATCCATATCGCTCAATTCCCTGTCGAAGTGGGAGACACGCAATTATCCCACGGTGGCGGACTTTTACCGCCGTCGTGGTGCCACGGCCGACTATGAGCTGTTTACATTCGCCGCATTGCTTGCTCTGTATGCTCCCGGTTCGGGCTTCGAGCCGGACGACTGCGCCGCGCATGTGGAGAAGATACGGGAAGTGTGGAACGACGCCGACCTCCCGGCCACGGTAAAGACCATCGTCTCAGGCGGAATCTTCAATGCCGACTTCGAGCACGATGTGCCCGGATTCTCAGCGAAGGTGGCCGGTTTCCTGACGGATATCCGTCGCAACGGGATGCGCGGGGCGCTTGAAAACTTTTTGAACAGCCGCTCATGAAACGATTCCTGAAAATCAACGGTGCCGACAATGTAGCCGTGGTGCTTGCCGATGGTGTCAAGGCAGGGGAGTGGTTTGAGGACAACGGAACTCGGGTGCGCCTGCTTGCGGATGTGCCGCGCGGACACAAATTCGCGTTGCGCGACATTGCTTCCGGCGAGGACGTGGTGAAATATGGTTCGCCCATCGGGCATGCCACCGCGCCGATAGCAGCCGGCGAATGGGTGCATTCCCACAATCTGGCCACATCGCTCAGTGATAATCTGGACTATACGTATGAACCTGTCAAGGCCGTGGACGTCCCACCGGTTGTGTCCGGCAATGTGCCGACCGTTGAGGGGTATCTGCGCCATGACGGAGATATGGGCATCCGCAACGAACTGTGGATTATCCCGACGGTGGGATGTGTGAACGGTGTGGCGAATGCCATTGCCAACCGTCTGCGCAACGAGTGCGGCAATGCCCCCGGAGTGGAGGACATACGCGCCTTCACTCACAATTACGGATGTTCGCAGCTCGGCGACGACCATGCCAACACGCGCCGTGCACTGGCGGCCATGGCCGTGCATCCCAATGCCGGGGGTGTACTGATTGTGGGGCTTGGGTGCGAAAACAATCAGATCGATGCGCTGAAGGAGTGCATGGGGGCGTTCGACGAGAGCCGTGTGCGCTTCCTTGTGTCGCAGCTGGTGGACGACGAGATTGCCGAGGGTGTGAAGCTCGGAAAGGAGCTGGTGGCACGTATGGCATCTGATTGTCGTGAACCGCTGCCGGTGTCGAAACTGAAGGTGGGACTGAAATGCGGCGGTTCCGACGGGCTGTCGGGCATTACGGCCAATCCGCTCGTGGGATTGCTGTCCGACCGACTGTTGGGCTGGGGTGCCACGACGGTGCTTACCGAAGTGCCGGAGATGTTCGGCGCGGAGACTATGCTGATGAACCGGGCATGTTCGCGCGATGTGTTTGAATCGGAGGTAAGGCTTATCAACGGGTTCAAGGATTATTTCCGCAGGAACGGACAACCCATTTATGAGAATCCCTCGCCGGGCAATAAGGCTGGTGGCATCACCACGCTTGAGGAGAAATCGCTCGGATGTGTGCAGAAGGGTGGAAGCGGCGTGGTGGTTGATGTGCTCGGCTATGCCGAGCCTGTGAGGCGCCACGGGCTGAATCTGCTCAATGCCCCCGGCAACGACCTTGTGGCCTCCATGGCGCTGGCTCTGTCGGGTTGTCAGATAGTGTTGTTCACCACCGGCCGCGGCACGCCGTTCGGCACGTTTGTGCCCACGATGAAGATAGCTACAAACACGGCGCTTGCCTCGCGTAAAAAGAGCTGGATCGACTTCAATGCCGGGAGCATCGTGGAGGAGGAGAGCATGCGGAAGGCACTTGACCGCCTTACTGCAAAGCTGCTTGCCACGGCTTCGGGCGCACAGGTGTGCAACGAGCTTAACGGCGACAAGGAGATAGCCATTTTCAAAACAGGTGTCACCCTGTAGGCGCCTGATGTGTGCGACATCTAAAAACATTGTCTATAAAAAGATTTTACCGACCATGCGTTTCCTTTTGTTCCTTGCCTTTGTTCTTTCCGGACTTGCTGTTTCTGCTGTAGCGCCTATGGGGGCCGATGTGCTGATGACACGCAGTCTGCAGCAGGCCATTGATTCGGTGGCGTCACTGCCGGAAGGGGGAGTGGTGCGGTTGGATGCCGGGGTGTACTGCACCGGCACTTTGCGGCTTAAAAGCGGCGTGAGGCTGCATCTGGAGCGTGGGGCAACTGTGCTCGGAAGTATAACCCCATACGACTATGACGGTTATGACAACGAGACGGGCAACGAGGCCGGCGGCGTAGCCGATAAATGTTCCAAGCCCCAGTTCGCTCTGATCGTGGCCCGCGATTGCCACGGAGTAGCCATAACAGGAGAGGGGACCATCGATGGCCGCGGGCTTGATGTGGCACTGGCCATAGACAGTCTGCATCATATAGGCAAACGGATTGACCCGCATTACAATACGCGGCGCATGAGGCCGTCTCTGCGTCCGAAACTGCTGGATTTCGAGGGGGTGGACACCCTGCTTGTGGAGGGGGTGAACCTGCGTGCGTCTGCCAGCTGGGGATTTTCGCTGAACAAGTGCAACGATGTGACGATTAGGGATATAGATTTTGTAAACCGTGCATATTGGAACAACGACGGCATTGATGTGGCCGACTGCCACCGGGTGGAGATTACCGGATGCAACATCAATTCGGCCGACGACGGCATTGTGCTGAAATCGTTTGACCCGACGGGGGGTAACAGCGATGTGCTAATCGCCGACTGTTCTGTCACAAGCAGTGCGAATGCATTGAAGATGGGGACGGAATCGTTCGGCGGATTCCGCAACATCACCATTCGCAACATCAGGGTCAAAGACACTTTCCGCTCGGCAGTGGCTCTCGAGACTGTGGATGGCGCCGTGCTGGACAATGTGACGGTTGACTCGGTGACGGCGGTGAATACGGGCAATGCGCTGTTCATACGTCTGGGACACCGCCGGGGAGACCGGCCCGGGTCACTGAGTAATGTGACGATAAGCAATCTGTCGTGCGAAATTCCTTTCGGCCGACCGGACAGCGATTATGATCTGCGCGGGCCTGATATAAACACCATCCACAATCCGTTTCCGGCCAGTATAACGGGCATCCCGGGACACAGGGTTAAGAACGTCACGCTGCGCAACATAAGCGTGTCGTATCCGGGGCGTGGCACCAAGGGGATGGGATATATCGGCGCTTACCGATACGATGCCGTGCCTGAAATGATAGACGCGTATCCGGAATTCCACATGTTCGGGGAGCTGCCGGCGTGGGGGCTGTATGTGAGACATGTGGATGGCCTGATCCTCGACAATGTGGTTATGAGCACACGGGAGCCGGACTACCGGCCTGCCATGGTTGCAGCTGACGATGTGGTGAATGTTTCGGGCACGGTGGATGTGCCGTAAAACAGGCATTCCACGATTCTGATAAGATTTGAAAAATCGGATATAATGTAATCAGCACCGGCGTCTTCCAGTTCGGAGACCGAGCCATTCCCGTAGGTTACGCCACATGTGGCTGTGCCAGACCTTTTACCCATGAGAATATCCACGTTCATGTCGCCGACCACAAGTGTTTCATCTTTATCCCACTTTTGAGTCTTAAGAATAAGATTCACGGGATCGGGAGCAGGTTTACCATGTTCTACATCTCCTCCGCCAACAAGCATCCGGAAACAGTCGGCAATATGCAGCTCGGAACAATATTCCTGTAATGAGGCTTTGCTTCGGCTGGAGGCGATTGCCATTCCTATTCCCTTATGATTCAATTCTGTCAGGGTGTCAAAGACATGCTGATAGAGCCGGATCTTGAATGAGTCTTTGATTGAGTTGAAAATCTCCCGATATACCGTCGCATATCGTTGAGCCAGGTCAGGAATCTCCGGCCAAAGGATTGAAGGAATTTCCTCCAGACGGTATCCGATTATCGCCTTACATTCCTCGTCCGATTTATCGGGAAGGCTTAACGCGCTGATTGTTCGATGCATCGTTTCGATAATCAAAGCGGCGGTATCAACCAATGTGCCGTCGAAATCAAATATGATATTACGGTATTTCATATTCATGTTGTCTATTGTGTCGTTTACTTTGCGATTGAAATTCTCCTTGTCATTATATCTATTTTGTCATTGTAGGTATCCTGCAAATCCGTAGGGAGGAAAGACGCATTTATCAGCTCATGCCATTTGGGGAGGGCTTTGGAGAATCGGGCGAAAAGGTTTGCTATGGCTTTTCCATCCATACCGCTGTCGCGCATCGCATTCTCAAAATCCTCCCGCGTTATCCGTTATAAAAATTAGAATTTAAAGTTTAGAATGGGAAATCGTGAAGGATCAATTCTGTATTTTCCATTTTCCATTTTCAATTTTCAATTTTCTTTGGAGACATCTCGGCCCCAAATAATGCCAGTACCTGATTTACCTTGTCAAGACGAAGGGTAGTCTTCCCTTGTTCAAGTTCGCGCACAAAGCGCAGACCGACCCCGGATTTCTGGGATAAGTCAACTTGCGTAAGCCCGAACAGCTTGTGCATATCCTTAACATATCTGGCTAATTGAGTCATACTATATACCCTTTTGGGTGTAAAGATAGAGAATTGTGTTCAGGTTACACCATTTAGGGTATAAATTATTATTGAAATAAGGTAGATGTATCCTTCGGTGCAGAGCGTGAGGTCGTAGGCCGGTGCAAGCCGCCTGCCGGCTATATCATCAGCATTATCCAGTTTCAAGTTGTCTAATACAGATAATATATTATCATTATTTGGGTATTGCATCATAATACTGTCACTATTATGATACAAATATGGTCGATTGTTTTGAGGTTGGCAAATTGAAGAATCGAATCGTTAGGGGAATTGCCGATTGAAGATATAGCTTTTCCGGGCTGAAAAAGGGTGCCTGGGGGCCTATTGGTGTTTCAGCAGAGAGGTGGTTGGAAAGATTTTTAAAGGAAATGGTGTTTCCGATTGTATCGATAATTTTGCGCATGGAAAGCAACGGCGGTTGTTGTGGAACCGGAAATTAATCGGTATCTTAGCGGCGTAATTCAGCGGCTATTCAATGAATTCACAACATAGCAATTAGCTTTGACTAATTATGCGGCTTTAGTAAAATTTGGTAAATTTGACTCAAGAGTTCCGTATGATAAGTCGAAAGGTAGGTTGCACCCGTTCAGGGCGCCGACCGCTTTCCACTTATTTGAACTCGAGGTTTACCAGAGCCGACTAAAGCAGATAAGCGAAAAGGGTGTCGCGCCTTTTTTCATGCGACCGCAGTGCTGAAATGCGTCAACGGAGGCAACGAAACCATTCGGAATTATGTATTTTGAAGTAAAAGATGGGAAAGTTTTGCGACGGCAATCGGGAAGCTCACTTGGTCAAACCGTTTACAGCGGTTCTCCAAAAGCCGTTAAAGTTGTTTTAAGTCCCGACGAAAAGCGGGTGTTGATTCTGTTAGCGGATGGCAGAGTGAGGTGCGTAGAGTCAAAGAGCCTCAACTTCAGTACCTCAGGTCGCATAGTTTATAGCGGTGGACTTGGGCCTTTGGCTCAGGACGTTGCGTGGGAGGGCAATAACAAAATGATGATAAAAAACAGTAATGGATGGCGAAGAGACAATGTTTAGTCAGATAGAATTTAGGTTACGTTATCCATGGAACAACTCAATAAACTACTGGTAGATATCCGAGAGATATGTTACCGAACTTATGGCGCTACCATCTTTGATATGTTAGGTAATGGCGGTAAGGAAACAATACATTCGGCGATGATTGGTTTTCTTATCAATCCCAATGCTCATGAAGCCGGGGCATATTGCTTTCAGGAATTCATGAAGCTGCTACCTGCTGATAGGGTGGGGACACTTAGACATGAGCCGATTAAAACGGTGGCATTGGAATATGATTTGGGGCCGGTTGTCATAAATGATCGTCCTACAGGCGGTCGCATAGATATTTATGCCGAAGATGCATGTGGACATGCCCTGATAATAGAAAATAAAATTTATGCCGGTGATCAGGAATGTCAATTGCTAAGGTATCACAATACGCTTGAAGATCGCAAACAACCTCACACCCTTGTTTATCTTACGTTGTTTGGTAAATGTCCGTCTGATTACAGTCTTGGATCTGAAACTGAAAAAGTTCAAGCCACATTACTTCCGGATGATGTAATAACGCTTTCTTACAGCAAAATCAAAGAATGGCTCGCAACGATTAAAGACAAATGCAGTCCATCAATCGCATATAATGTCGAACAGTATCAAGATTTAATCAGTAAACTTATCATGAAAGAAACTGTAATCAATACTCTTTTGTCATCCGGTGACAGCTATTTATCTGCCGTAAAAATAGCAGAGAGCATAGAAGATTGCCGTATGGAATTAAAGAGAATGTTTATTCAAGATCTCAGGCTTGCATTATCCGGTTATTCAACAAAAAATGTCGAAAATGGCAAAGTTGTCGGTCTAAGTATTGAGATTGAATCCAATGTGACAATTGAAGTCTTGATAGACTGGCGACTTTACATTTCGTGTAACGAACCGAATCTACTCGGGTTTCATCTTGAAAATGAGACATGGGAGTATGTAGGGGCCTATGACGAATATAATTTTCATGATGGATCGTCGCAGGTGAAGCGTTATCTCTCGACTCGTGAAAATGGCAATCCTGTGATTGCGGATGTTGTAAATCATCTCAAATCCCGATTCCAATTAAAACATCAGTAAAAAAGCTACATCTTGAGGAAGGAATATCGGCGGGATGAATTTCCTGCCGATTTTTTTTGAGTTGGGTTTAGTCGGCAATGGTGTTGCCGATTGAATGTTTATCTTTGCAGAGTAATAAGAAAACGATTATGGTTGATATACTCTTAAAGCGCTATTTATGGCTTATTGACACTCTGCGGAGCAGAGGCGAAATGACTTATGAGGAGATTTCGTCGGCATGGGAGCGTTCTGCGATAAATGACAATGTATCGACGTTGTCAAAGCGAACTCTCTATAATCATTGTCAGGCTGTGGCCCGTCATTTCGGGATAGAGATTGCCTGCAGGCGCGGACGTAATCTGAACTATTATTACATCGCCAATCCGGAGGTCCTTACGGATGGCAGCATTAACAGTTGGCTTATAGAAAATTTCTCGGTTGCGACATTGCTGTCGGAGAATGCATCCATCGCTGATAAAATTCTGCTGGAGGATATACCTTCGGGCCGGATGTGTCTGGACGTGGTGCTGACGGCACTAAGGGAGAGCAGAACGATAAGAATTTCATACCGAAATTTTTCAGGCCGAGGTTACGAGGGGCTGGAAGTGGAGCCTCTGTGCGTGAAATTGTTCAAACGGAGGTGGTATGTGCTTACGCGGCTGGCCGGCAACGGCAAGTTACGGATATTCGCACTTGACAGGATTACGGCTCTTGAGCTGACCAAGGTGCACTATGTTTATCCCACGGAGTTCAAACCGAAGGAATTCTTTGAGCCATATTTCGGTATTGTAGCGCTTACCGGGGAGGAACCGGAAATGATTACTTTGCGCATATATGATGAGTTGCGTGGCTATCTGCAATCCTTGCCGCTTCATTACTCGCAAAGAATAGTTGAAGATGGGGATGGTTACACGACTGTTACCCTAAATGTCGCGCCTACTTTTGATTTCATACAGGAGATTCTCTCGCATCGGGAGCAGATAGAAGTGGTTGCTCCTGAAACTTTACGTAAAGAGCTGTATGATTTAATCACCAGAATGAAAAAGCGCTATGAAGATTCTGACACCAAGGAACAATAAGGACTACTACGATTATCTGACCGGCATTTATGGAATTGATGAAAAGGTTGTATACGACCGCCGACAATTCACAATTCTTGCAAGGCTTGACTCTCCATTCTTTAGTTATAGCCGGATGGAAAAAGATGCACCGAAAAAAGAAATACGGTCCTGGAAATGGAGTGGACGTCGCGGCAAATGGGTGACAGAAGCCGTCGCAGACGAGAAGTATTGCATGCTTGAGGTTGGGCTTAAGTGGTATTTTTTCAAAGTTGAGCGGTATCTGGATGATTCATTGTCTGTGCATCTTGACTGGAAAATTGAAAAAACAAAGAGTATAACCCGGCATCAGCGGGTTGGTGTGAGTCCGATGACTTTTTTTAAGGCGTATGCGACTTATCGGTGGTGGACAGATGAGGACTTGGATATAAGGGTTGAAAAAGCGGATGCAATTTCAAATCCCATTCTGAAAGATACACCGATTACATCCTTGATTTCATCGCAGGAAATATATGGAGAACTTTGTGCCTATATATCATCGCTTAATGATGTAGAGATTTTTGACACACGCACAGACATACAGAAAGCGGAATCTGCCGGATTCGACGGCAAGATCTCGTTCCGCAACATAAAATAACCTGTGGCCATGTCGAGAAGTATAAAGAAGAATCCGGTGGTGTGGTGGTGTGGCCATTCCAACAAACAGAGCAAACGGCAATGCAACAAACGGTTCCGCCGAATTGTGCACCAAAGGTTACACACAGATTATCATTTGCCGGTTCATGTGAGAGAGGTGATGGATGAGTGGACAATGGCGGCTGACGGGAAACACAGATTGACTCCAGGGATGCGCTATTACGAAAAATCTTTCAGGAAATGAATAATAGAGGATAAAATATCATTACTGTCCGCTATACCATACATCGGTGAGTCCAACTTCTGCCATTCAAGAAGTTGGACTCCTCTTTTGGGGGGTAGCGGACAGTAATAATTTTATAACAGCGTTATAAGAAAAGAGTCATATACACCGGGAGATACGTTATACTTTCCTCCTTGCGTAAATCTTTTGTATAGACAAGATAACGCTTATTTACACGCGAGGAGAATTTCTCACAGAATAAATCCAGTGATTTATGCGTCTTATAACCGGACGATTTTACTTCTATCGGATCTATCTTTGTCCCGGTTGAAAGAAGAAAATCAACTTCGTAAAGATGGTTGCTCGTTTCTGAAGGCCATGTATAGTAATATAGTTCATGCCCATTGGCTTTCAGCATCTGGGCAACTACATTCTCATATACATATCCGAGGTCTGCACTCAGTTTGTCCGAGAGTAATTTTTCATAAATAATGTTCTCGGTGAACTTCTTGTCCCAGAATGCAAGGGTAATGAATAGACCAGTGTCACAAAGATACATCTTGAAGCGGTCGGATGAGCGATGAAGTGCCATACCGACATTTGGGTCATTAGCATGATAAGCGATATTAACGACCATTGAATCCTGCATGTCGTATATCTGCTCCCTCAATCTGTCAAGGCGTACCCCGTCTGTCGCTGAGTAAACTTGGTATCGCGCATAATTATTGGCCAACTGGGAGGGAATGGCCATAAACATTTTCGAGGTATTACCGGAAGGATCTATTTTGATGAAATCCTGTTCATACAGTTTGATTATGGAACGCTTCATCATATCGACCTTTTCCATATTATTAGTTTCAAGATATGCCTTCACTACCTGAGGCATTCCTCCTATAAGCATATATAACCGGAATTGCTTCATCTCATTACGATTGCCGGCATCTCCAAGGCCTTTACAATTTTCAAATAATTTATGCAGCAAAGGAATGGCCACTTTATTGCCAATAGCCCAGTTAAATTCTTCATAATCCATAGGGTACAGGGACAAATCGTGTTCTTCGCTTGGAATAAGAATTCCTTTTACGTTCTGGCGTATTGAGATAAGTGAGCCTGTCTCAATGTAGTCATAGCGCCCATCTTCAACCAAATATTTAATGGCCTGACGAGCTTTAGGGCAATTCTGAACTTCATCAAAAATGATTACGGAATTTCTATCATATAACTCCACTCCGAAAATCATCTGTAATCGCATGAATAGATAGTCCAGATTTGATATGTCTTCAAATAAATCCCGAACCTCTTGCCTACAGCTTGTGAAATCAATGGCAATGTATGACTTATATTCTTTCTCTGCAAAGGTCCGAGCAAGCGTAGATTTTCCAACACGCCTTGCTCCCTTTATGAGCAATGCAGTTTGACCATCGGACTCATGCTTCCACTGAAGCATGTCATTATACAGTTTCCTCTTGAAAATCATATACGAATTTGCTTTCAAGGCCAAAGATAATGGTTTTGACGCTATCCCCCAAATTATATGCCCATTAAATGACGTTATCCCCCAAAAGTATCTTGCCGTTTTTGTCACTATCCCCCATTTTTAATCCAAATAGCTTGCTGCTATAAGCCAAAATCGCCACCTTTGCATTAAGTAAAGAATGTGCGCTTTGAGAGAGCCGAAACTATTAAAATTGAAGGTGTGACCCCCACAAATTACCGGTTTGCATTCAAAAAGTGCAACTACCTCATTATCAAATATGTGCTATAATTTGCATCGAAATGATGGGAGCACGCACTGACCGCTCCCATATGGCGGCAAGTGCAGGATAGTCGGCTGGGGTGCATCGAAGGATACGCATAAGCAAAATGTAGGGTAGTGGGGTCAGCGCCGACGCCCGTAAAGGGTGAGAAGGAGTCCGCAGGTGATGGCCGAAAGCATGGCGGGAAGATTGGTGTCATCGAACATCAACGCCCTGACAATCCAGTATAGGCCGCAGAGCATGGCAATAATGCCGGCCACCAGACACACAGTCCTGCCGCTGACAATGATTCTTTGGTTATTTTTGATTTCCATTGTTATAAATTTGCGTGTTTTGTCTTTTTATCCATGTGACAAAATCAGTGATATGTTGCGGTGCAAGAATTCTTAAATATGCAACGCGGTGATGTTCACCGATGTCTTACGATTTTAAAGTTAAGAGTGCGTTTGAATTAAAGCGCTCGGTGATATTATGGTAACACCAGAGACAGGCGTGTGCAACAGTCTCAGACTACGGGTTTATCAACTCGAATGTGACATCTGCCGTGTCTGACATGACGAGGTCGTCGGGCGTGATCTCGAGGGACTGGGGGGTGGATGCCTTTGCTTCGGAGTTTGAATGGATGTAGCGGGCTTGCGACATTACATGGGTGTTCTGGAATCGGTAGTCAATGGAAATGACCTTCCCGAGTTTACAGCCCACGGCTTCTGCCATGATTGCGGCTTTTTCTTTTGCGTCGCTGACGGCGCGGGCAAGCATTTTCATTTGGCTCGGACGTTCATCCTGAAGGGTGTAGCCAATGTTAATCTGTGCCGAAGGAATGAATTTGCCTATTCCTTTTACGATGTTGTTTACAAGTATGTTGTTGATCGGAAGGTCAATTTTTATGCCCTGCTCAAGCATGAATCCGTTTTTAATCTGTCCGATATACTTGCCGTTGTCATCATATTCATTCTCGAGATGGTCCTCGATATTGAGATTGATGGTTTTGGCAAGATTACCGGCCTTTTTGTTGTATTCAAGAATCTTAACCATCCAACCAGAGTTTTCTTTGGCTTTAGCATAGGCCTGGTCGTAGCTTTCAAACCATTGCTCTATTGTTACTTGGAGTCGTGTGACATCGGGGACTACATGAATCGCGCCTTTGCCTTGTACGGAGATTGTTGATAGTTCCATATTGTTTGTTTTGCTGGTTAGTCAATATCCGGTGTTGTGTCAAAGTTTCTGTTGCTGATTTCCTGTGGTAAAATGGATGCGAAAAGAGTGGTGAAGCATTGTGATAATTCAGGCGAAAGGTAATTTGTGGCGGAAAGATGCATTGAATTTACTCGTGACAGGAATTCATACTCGCCGGAATTAATCTTAATCGGGCCCATTATGTTTGTGAGTATGAACGGGGAGCAGTCGTCGGGAAAAGGTCTTTCTTCGGGAACATCGAGATAGGGTGCGCACTGGTCGTTTGTGGCCAATACCCTCATAAGATACAGAATGTACTGGTTTTCGCCTTGATATAGCAGGACTATTTTTTCTCCTACATCCGGGTGCATGAGTTCGTGTGGAGGAAATCCACCGAACCGGAAATAAGCGGTGCCTTTATCCGTGAGCGACCTGTTCATGTCGGCCAAGGTGGACGCGGATATTGTTGTGGCCCGTAGTAGATTTGGCCTTATAATTTCTGGCTTGCAGCTTTCTATGCAGATTGTGATGCGAATGCGGTTGTTGAGTGATTCAGATAGGTTGTAAGTGTTTATCTCGGCTGAAAATTTGTCAGCGTAACCAGCGTCCATCATTGCTGCTATCTCGGCATTTTCGGTGCGCGGAATGTAGCCCAGGATGAAGTCGAAATCGAAATCCTCCGGATTGCCGTCGTAATCATCCGCCAATGCCACGGCCACAGCATTGGGATCGTGAGGATTGTCTCGTTGGCGGATCAGCGCAAGTTTTGTTCCCTCGTCCAGCTCAAACCATAAATCATCGTTCTTTTCCAAATGGAATGAGAGGCGCGCTACGGCGCATTCCTTGAAAAAGAACTGGCGATATCTGTATTCCGGCTGCCATGGGTAGTCATTCAGAAATCTCACATTCGCATCATCCTCCAGTCTGTTGGCATCTGAAATTTTTTCATCAGGAGAGGCAGGTTGCCGTTGCTGTTGTGTCGGGAGATTATTGCTTTTCATGTTGAGAATTATGGCTGAATTGTTGCAAAGATACAAATTACATGTTGATTTTGAGGCATGGATTATGCCCGACAGAAAGACGGATGGTTAAAGGGGCTTGATATCAAAGCATTGCCAGCCGGGAGAGTTGCGATAGGCGGTGACGGATTCCCGGGGGACATGAAGGCGGACGTTGCGGTATCTCCAGTCTTTCTGAGAAATCTGTCCTGTCATAGTGGGAGGAATGTTGCAGCCTAAATATACATCTTCAAGGTTGTCGGCCCACAAGGCATTGATGTCAACTTGGGTGACGGAGGCTGGAATAGTGATACTCCTCAAGGAGTTGCAGCCTTGGAAAGCCCTTGACTCAATGGCTTTCAATGTGCCGGGGAGGGTCACTTCTTCCAGATTCACCATGTCCAAAAATACCATTTCCGAGATTACAGTGACGCCGGCAGGTACGTCAAAACGAACGCGGTTGCGATTTGGAACAGAGATGATGCGTGAGCCGTCCTTTGAATAAAGAATGCCGTCTCTGAGACTGAAATACGGATTTCGGGAATCGAGTTCAAAGACATCCGGATTTCCGGAATATGAAAAGGCTCCACCAGGAAGGGATTTAAGTGTGTCAGGAATGACAACTCGTTTTAAGTGCGATGTTCTGATCAGCAACGGCCCTAAGGGGATTACTTCTTCCACTCCGCTATGAAAGATTATTTCTTCCAGACCGTCGCACCATGCAAGGGCAGTGTATTCTATTTTCTTGATGTTCGGCGGGATGTCGATTTTTTTCAAAGAGTGACAGGATGAAAAAAGTTGTTCGGGAATTTTCGAAATGCTGCCAGATAGTTTAATGGATTCCAAATTTCTGCAAAACCGGAAAGCCCCTTTTCCTATTTTTTTTACAGAGTCCGGAATGGTAATCGACTTTATTTCGGAACCCTGGAAAGCCTCTTCTTCAATTTCTTCCACGCTTTCGGGGATTTCAATCGAATCTATCCGGCTATCCATAAAGGCCCCACAGCCGATGATACGCGTAGTTGGAGGAACGGCGAAATTGGCATGAGGATAATATGAAGGGAAGGCAATCAGGCGGGACAGATCTTTTGAATATATGACACCGTCGATTTCCTTGAAATTAGGGTTGTCAGAATCCAGATCAAACCTTGAGATGTGGCAATCGGCAAAACTGCTGCCGTCGAAACAGCTCACATTTTTGGGAATTCTTATTTTCTCGATAGAGGTGCATCCGGCAAATGTGTATGATTCTATACACTCCACGCTTTCCGGAAGTTTCACTTCCTTCAGATTAGGGCAGTCATGGAGTCCGCCCAGAATTTTAATGCCTTCCGGAAGAACCAGTTTTTTCAACATTTCGGAACCGGAGAATCCGGTTTCGGTTTCTCCATTATCCAATACAGATGAAATGCCGCTTGGTAGAATCAGGCTCTCAAGTTGAGTGTGATCACCGAAAAATGGCAACTCCTCTCCGTCCACAAATATAGCTTCGCCCATGTTCAGGCAACGCAATGAGGGAGATTCGTCGAGGTAGAATATATAATTGTCATCGTCATCATATACTCCCATTGACGAACAGATGGCGTCGAGCACATCGTCAAAGTCCTGGCGGTTCAGGAATCCGGTAATTTTCAAAGATGTTATCTGAAGGCCCAGGCAGAGAGGGATTTTTTTCGATAGAGTTCCCGGAGTGTCAAGTCTGATTTCTAATTTCATGGTGTAGGTTCGTTAATAGAGACTACTTCTGTGCATTTGACAATGCAGCGCTTGGAACATGTTTTCCGCTCAGCAGAGCGCGAATATTCGGGTACAAAAGTCCGAAATCGTTCCGTTTTTACTTTCTGAAAATAGCTTTTCAAGACCCTCCCGGGCGTGTGCTTTTGTACCCGCAAAGATAGCTGTTTTAACTAAGATGTGCAAACGGCCGATACGAGGTCATTATCGATTCGTTTGAAAAAGTGTAGATGCTCCTCTGTTATTCGCTTGAAAAAGCATAATGGAGGCATGCTTATTCGGTCGAAAAAGTGTAACTCTTGTTCTGCTCAATTGAAGAATTCAGGCCTTAAAAAGAATCTAATCAGTCCTCTGCATATTCGTAGTAGATGTCCCACAATGTATCTGGGAAGCCATATCCACAACACTCCACAGACTTAATCATCTTTTTCATTCGTGGCGAGTATTCGGGCATCAGTCCGTTGGAAGATATGAATTTGACCGCTTTGTTGAAATTGTTCTCAATAGCGGTATAAAACGGATCATCGTAATCACCGTATTGTGCGGTCAGGCTACACCCTTGCTCAACATAATATAGCATCAGGTCGGCAATGGCATGTGGGTCAGGTACAAGTTTCTTGAATGAGGTTATCAGTTTATTGCATTCTCTGAAACTCGGATCTTTGGGCCAGTCATTGCGGCCAAAGAATTGGTTGCGTATTGCCTTCTTATATTTTCAAGCTCGGCATCGCTATTGGGTTCCATATAAAACTCAAGCCATGCGTTCGCTTCCTTGCTCGCATCGTATAACTGGAGCATTATATCGACTACCTGTTCTTTTGAAAGAGCCGACATATATTTTTTTAATTTTGCTTTTGACATTTTGGTACAGTTAAAGTGGGATTATTCGGATGATCTGTTAAAACGGCTTATCCGTTCATTTACGATGCGGACATAATTGCGTTTCAGTTTGTCGGTGAGAAAACTATGGTCAACAAGTCGCTTTGCACCTTCAGGGAAAGCGGTGTATTTGTTTAGGATTCTATCAATACGTTTTTTTACCAGGCCAATTTTGTCTCCGAATTTCTCAAAGTCCAGACGGCAGGGATTGCCGGTTCTGTAGTAAACTTCGCTCTTTTCTATTTCAGATGACAGTCCGCTGTCAAGACCGAAGTCATCTCCATTAACATGCAGGCTGGTATTGATAAGGTCGTAAGCAGGAGCCAGACGGTAATCCTGTCCTGTCAAAATCAACGAGAAATTTTTAAGGTGGTCATCGCCATTGGCATAAATGTAATTGAAGACCACGAGTTCAAAGAATCTCTCCATATCAACCATCCACGCGGCGACATTTGCCCTAATCGCTTTGGCAATATCCTCATAGCAACCGTTGTATTTGAACTGGAGTCCGGCGGTCTGTTCATTCTTGCCTATTATCGAGGCGAAATCTTCCATCGGGAGTTTTGACCCGTCAGGGAGGATGTCGAAACGGCGTGTAATATATACCGGTTGTCCTTTGGGCGTAAAACAAAGACCATTTGCTGCGGTCTGTATGCCGTAAATCTGTGAGGCAATCTGCATAGTAAGATGTTCGTTGGCAGGAATCATCTTGCGGTCACGGAGAGTCTTGTCCCACGGTGCAGGTTTCAATATATGCGTAGAACGCTCATTGTCGCCTGCTATATTGATTGCATCTGCATTTATAATAGCCGGAAATTTTTCCTGAACGCCGGAGACCGATATGCGGTGCATGGCATCCGCAATCTCGCCGACATTCCGGAACTCGTCAATGTCAAATCCAAGTACCGGATTCACTTTTGTTTTACCAAACAGTAATTTGGCGGACTTCGGGCTATAAGTGTTAAATCCCTCTGCAAGAGAAGAAGGGCAGTTCTTTATTTCAACCATTGGTGCATCCTCCTGACATTAACGGCTCCTATAAAATCTCTGTCGGCCATCGCTTCGAGCAGTCCGAAAAAATCTTGTTCATCAATTTTCAGCGAGCGGCAAATCACACGACGGTTTGCCCCCTCCGGAATCATATTAGAGAAGAAAGGAAACAAGTGCTCAGAATAAAAAGCATCTGTTCTTTTGGGTAGCGTCGCAGAAATCGGGGGCATGGGAGAGTCAAGATAATTTTTACAATATTGGAAAGAATATCCGATTCCCGGGTGCTTCTCCGTCAATATACCAGCTTTTATTTCATTGAAATATACCTCAAGTTGTTTCATACAGTCTGCCTTATACGATATTCAATCTCAATGCCAAGAATATCAAGAATTTTCTTCACGGTGCTAAGTGCAGGATTACCCTTGCCACGCTCAATATCCTTGATTGTAGCAAGACCCACTTGCGACATTTCAGCAAGATCCTGTTGGGTGAGGGAAAGCGTTTCCCTACGCTGTTTCATTATATCCATCAGTTCCATAGTCTGACATAATAAACTTTTTCGCAAAAATAAGGAGAATTTCTGAAACTGCCAAACGAAAGTATAATAAATCATACTTTCGAACGGTTTGTCCTGTGTGTGCTTGAAATTGACAGAGCAAGGTCTGATATATTAGACTGATTATTTGTTCTAAAAACAGGTCTGGTTGACTGCGCCAAGGCCAACCGCGAAAAAGGAATAGAGCGCATGACGGCGAACCGTCCGGTGGATATGGAGGAACTGACCTGAACGAACTGACCTGACACCACCGACACACAGGGAGCGGCCGCCATTTGCAGGCGGCCGCTCCCCTCTTTATTATATGGACAAAGCTAAAAATGCCGAAATTATGAGCTAAAACTTTTGAATGTAGGGAATTGTTATTATCTTTGCGATAAGGATTCCGTAGCTAATGACTACCGATTCCTTGCCAGCGGAGGCCGACCTTTGGGTTGGCCGTCCGTTTTTTTATGTCTTTGGCCATAATTGCTGTAGTGAGCCGTCATGGTTTCGTAACCATACCTCACTGATTTGTTGCCCCTCTTTGTTTACCCTCCTCCAAATACTATGATACATATAGCGCTCGGTCAGTTCAGGCCGATCAATAATCAACCTATCGGATTGCTTCAAGCCGTCATTCATCATGTTTGAGAAGGCACGTTTAGGATTGGCTGTGATAAACCCTTCGTGCTCATACCAAAACTCCCCTATTTTGAGGTCGGGACACTTTCCCTCATAACGGGTACCTCGGAGTGAAGCATAAATACAATCGTACTCAAAAGTGGCCGGGCGCGTCATTTTTGGGGTCAGGGCAACAGTAGCTCCGTCTTTGGCGAAATGCCGTGCGACATCCATAAGTTTGTCAAAATCGCAGTCGCTGCGGTTGACAAGAGCGTTTATTTCGATGGTACCTTTGCCATGACGGATGATCTCGGCACGCAACTGCTCGCATCTACGGAGAAACACACACCCTTTGCACAGCTCACTGTCTGGAATGAAAGCGGCAAGGTGGGCAAGGGACTTTTTGCCACCCATGGCGATGGGGCAAGTGCGGCATTTACTGATGGTGTATGGGTTATAGTCCGGGACTGATTTGCCCTCGATGCCCGGGTTGAACCTGAACATGCCTTTTTTGTCGCGCTGCAGGGCCTCGTCGCCAAGGCGCATGGCCTCGTCGTGGGGAGTTGCCGGATATTTTGACTTGCGCACCTGGACCACGGTACAGCGGCAGTTCCAACCGTTAGGCGGGTAAAACTCTTCCCAGAACGGGGCGGATGGAGGGAGAGTGACGCCATGGAGGGCGGCATGTTCCGGACGCACCTTGTCGTCCTTCTGAGTGCGGTACTGCAGATTGTACCTGTCGCCATCGGCCATGAACCGCTCCCATCTGGCAGCCATCTCGGCCGATGCGGTAATATTCAGTGAGATAGTGAGATGGTTATAGGTTTGCTGGTGTTTTCAAAGATTATTCATTAGCTTTGTCACCATGGTAATAATTACCGTGGTAATAAAGCTGCCTACGTCACTGAATTCGGCAACTATATCGCTGATAGTCGAATCTCAGCTTGGATTTACGGCCATTCCCGTCATTCTACCGACCTGAAGATTAGCAATACCCACCTTGTGAACAATCATCTCGGCTACGTCTTCTGCGGCGAAAACTCCACCTTCAACGACTCTGCTGTAATAGAAGTCTGACACAATGGATTTTGGCATGATTATTGCCGTTCTATCATTATAAAAGCTACACTTATGAATATCAATAAAGAATATCGGTCTATTAGCATCACGTTCCCGAAACCAATAATTGAACGTGACGATGGACAGAACATCAACTCGTGCGTGGCGACGCATTCAAAAGAAACGCGTGTGGCGTAAACGGTTACGCATCATCTTCAGAGTATTTTCACCGGCATACGTTGAAGATTCCGCTACAGGAACAATTCGTGAAGCCGAAACGTGGAAAGAACTCCGGAAGGTGAAATGGTGTCAGGTGTATCGCACTACGGGACAACCGTGCAGTTGCCATATGTGTTCCGGCGAACGATACAGCCGTGTCGATTTCAAGCAAGAGACCGAAAAGGCAATCCGCGAGCAGCTTGAATCGGAATAGGCATCAACATTGACAACGGCGTCTCGTTTGCGAACAAGACGCCGTTGTCTTTCTATGTATAAAGTTTCCGATTATGTTCTTTAATCGGGATGGATGGCGGTTTTGATGACGTTGTCGGCGCGACTGGCGAACAGGTCGTAGGCTTCCTGAATGCGGCTGAGAGGGTAGCGGTGGGTTATCAGATGGGTTGTATCAATCTTGCCTTCGGAAATAAGCTGCATGATTTTGTCGCAGTCACAGGCATCGACGCCGCCGGTCTTGAATGTGAGGTTCTTGCCATACATCCACGGCAAGGGCAATATCTGTTCCTTCTCATAGAGGGCTACAATCGTGACGATGGCATTAGGTCTGGCACAACGCCATGCGAGTTCAAACGTCTCCTCGCCTCCGGCGACCTCGATAACGCGGTCGGCGCCACGACCTTCTGTTAATGACTTAAGGACTTCAAGACATTTTGTCGGCTCTAATACCTTGACATTTGGATAATGCTGACGCACGAAATGCCGACGGCTCTTGTCAGCCTCGCAAACTACTATCTGACGAGGCTTATACAACTGCACACATTCGAGAGTGCATAACCCTGTCGGTCCGGCACCGATGATAAGTACAGTGTCTTCCTCGGAAATTTCAGAAATCTTGGCTGCCCAATAGCCTGTGGCGAGTATGTCGCCGACAAACAGAGCCTGTTCGTCGCTGACGTTGTCGGGAATCGGCGTCAGCCCATTGTCGGCGTAGGGTACACGGACATATTCCGCCTGACCGCCGTCGATGCGGCAGCCCAACATCCATCCACCGGATGTGCAGTTGTTCACGTATCCCCTTTTGCAATAGAAGCACTCGCCGCAGAACGTCTCGACATTCACGGCAACTCTGTCACCCGGCTTGACTTTGGAGACTTCCGAGCCGACCGACTCAACAATGCCGACCAATTCATGCCCCACAGTGATGCCGACCTCCGCTTGAGGCACAGCCCCATGCAGAATATGAAGGTCCGACGAGCAGATGCTCGAAAGAGTAACTCTCACCACGGCATCCTTCGGGTCTATAATCTCCGGCTTCGGTTTCTCAATCAGCTCGAACCGCCCCGGCGCGGTATATGTCAATGCTTTCATTTTAACTTTTTTTCTATATTTCTTTTTATCAAGTTCTGCATACAAAGCCGTACGGAGTTTCCGGTTGTATTCCTCAATCTCGTCTATCTTAGGAGAATCGGGTGGAATGATTTCATCGCCTCCATTAAGCTTGTTTTGGGGTTCATCATATAAATTATCCCCATGGTGCTCCCTTAATCGTTGACTCACTTCATCGTGAGAAATCTCGCCCGTGACATTTCTGACAGCCAAATCGAGTAGCAACGTAGAAACCTTCAGTTTTGCCGCATCTTGAATGCCGATACTGACAAGCCACGCATCCGCAAGTTCTCTTATCGTTGGATTATCGCGGTGCGAAAACTTAACAAGCTCCTGATATTTAGCTTTGTATATGATTGGTTTATGATTTTGGATTTGCCAACTACCGAGAATTTATCGGTAGTTTAATTTATGTATCTAAGCCAACTATTTCCATTTTGGACACAGTTGAAGCCGGTCGAAGCTCACCCTCGGCAAAAATATTATTCAAATGTTTGCTGATTGCTGGCACACCCACATCAAACAGTTGCGCCATAGCCTTCTGTGTATACCACACAGTTTCATCACGGTACACGATCTGCACACCATCTTCCTTCTCCACAATCTGAAAGATCAGGAACTCCGCCGTGCCGTTTCGTATTTCAATTTTCTTTGCCATAATGGCCGCAAATCAGTAAAAACGTTAGATTAAAAATATTGATATTCATAGCCAGTTTAAGCAGAAACTCCGACGGCTTCTTCAACCGGTCGACATCCTGCAAACCAATAGCCATCGACCAGTCGCGCGCACGTTCCTCCACCCCATATTTCCCGGAAGCAAGATACTGCTCAAACTCCGTATATCTGTCTTCGTATGGCATATATCACCGAATAATTAGAACACCCATAATAGAGGGCTAAGGGTTAATGCTATGAAGATACTCCATACGATTAGAGTAAAAACTTTTACAAAACTTGGTTTATCTTTTTAACAGTTGAGGCATTTGAACAATCGCCATCAAAATAAGCACTCCCATTATTACAACAATAACCCATTTTAATATATTCCTAAATGATGATGGAAATTTGTCTATTAGTTTGGGTGTGGCTGATATTGTGGAAGGTGTATATTTAGAATATGTAATTGTTGCATCTTTTATGTCGCGCGGATTAATTCTCAAGGTTGGAGCAGTTTCGCTTTCTGTTAAGATTTCAAATTCAGCATATTCATTTGGTTTCCATTGTGTAATTATCAGACCACCATTGTTACTTAAAATACATCCATTGTTATTATTGGTCATTTTTATGCTCAGGAGTTCTTTGCAATCTTTTACAATGAGTTGTAACACCCCGTTCTTAACGTTAATATCGGAAAAACCTTTACCATACAAGCTTTGATCTCCGGTATTTTTTATTGTAAATATCGTTTTCCAGAGATTCCTCACTTCAATAGAATCATGGAATCGATATTGTACCGTTAAGCCATCAATATCAAGATTTTGAGACAATTTTGTTGCATTTACCTCCTCAACATTAAGAGATGTTGTTTTTTCTCGATTGAAATACCATCCAATAAATATTGCCACTAATATGGCGATAACGCTTAAAATCGTATTCGTTTTATTCCAGAAGTTATTCATCTGATTTAAACTTATCTATAGTCGTAAAATATGGTGTATAACGTTGTTGGCCTTTGCGTTCCAGCTCGTAGGTATTGGGGGCGATGTCTGGAACTGGCGTGAAGTCTTTTATCTCGAAACCGAGATAAAAGTCGCCAGAGGGTGTGAAACCGAGAGATTCAAGTGCGGGTTTCGGGTAGAACTTCGGGCCATCGCCTTTGAGACGAACAAGGATGCGGTCTTGGTCGTGATGCAGTAAGAGATACTTGGTTTTCTCGAAGCCGGAAACAAGATTGATAGAACCTTTTCCAAGTGCTGCCGGAACATAGTAAAGGCGATTGTTGACAATAGCCTCCCATTGGTCGGTCTTGTAATAGCCAACGAGGACGAGGTCTTCGGGCGTTGGCTGCTCCGAAGGAAGGTATTGCAAACCTTTCTGAGGTATCGCGTCCTTGATATGGTCGATGGCGAGGGGCGCCGTAAGAATTTTGGTAAGAAATTCGTAAAGCAATGTCCCCTCGTTGGAAGGGTCGGAAGCATCAGGTAGCAAAGGGAAAGCACCGATGTTGACGGTTTCTATACTCTTATAGAAGAAACGCTGACGCACACTTTCATTGTCGCCTCGACCGGGGAACAGGATATAGCCGCCGATAATTTCTTTTGCGGCTTGGGTCTGCCTATCCGAGCCGTAATAAATCGCATCGCGGTAGCGGTGCATCTGATTTATGGCATCGGCAGGTGGTGTATCGGCACCGTGGACCTCGTTTAGTTCTTCACGGTCTTCCTTATTGAGACGGCTGTCATCGAGCAAGCGATACTTTGCATCGAACAGGTATGTCAACTCGAAGCCATCGGGTTTGATGATGGTAAGTACAATATCGGGGCGGTTCTCGGTCGTTGCAGTATGGACTTCACCAGTGTGGCGGCTGTAAGTATGCTGATAATGGAGCCGGGCTTTTGAGCCATCGGCGCAATTATAGAATACGGTATGCTCCTGATTGTTGTCCTCAAATGGCTTGACCATCGGCATCGGATTTTCGGTAATCTCGTCGGTATTGTCGAAATGTAAGCCGAGAATGTCGGCAACCATCTGACGCATTTTGAGGAAGCACCAAAGTTCGTAAAGTTCCCAGATTGGACGAACTCCGATAGCATTGGCTCCCTCGAAAAGCTCAATGCCCTTTTGGAGCAAGAGCCAGTATTTGTAAACTTGCGCGTAGCCGGTACGTTTTTGAAGAACCATACTCTCCGAGTGCAGCGGTTCGCCGCGTAGGTTTCGGAGCAGCGATGAATTGGAGAGCCTTCGGATTGAACCTACATAGCCATCGAGTTCGGCAAGTTCGCTTTCGGCGACTTTGTCAGCTTCTTTTGCCCGCTCGTTCTTTGCTTTGATTGTAGAGACAATCGAAGCAAGACGTTTACCGATGCGGTCAAGTGTAAACTTGACAAAACGATTTTCGCGAGTATTGTGCGTGTGAATGATTTCCTCATGACGGAAATATTCACGGTCAAGTCGGCCCTCGGCTTCGACTTCGGCACACTTCTCGGCCATCAATGGCGACCAGCGTTTGATGCGATCTGCGCGGTTATAACGCACCTCACGGCTTTGGCGCAGGTGAGGTTTGTTGACGATATAGCGCACCCATTTCTCGTAATCTTTCGCAATATTGCGGAAGATGGAGAGCCACACGACATCATTATTCGACTTACCTCCGCGTTGCAGATTTTGCAACGTCAGAGTAAGATACTGATATATGATTTCGTTGTACTGGGCGTTTATCTCGGCGAGTATATGGTTGTAGTCATCTTTTGTGTCGAGTTTCGGAGACACGATACGGAAAGTAAACGTATCAGTGCGTTCCGCACCATCGTAGGGCTTATATCTGAAAGTAAGCTCGAAAATGCCCGGTTCGTTGACAAATGAAAGTGGAGCCGAAAGCAACCACTTATGTTCGCCGACTTTTATCACCGAGAAAAGTTCGGTAACTTCTTTTAGCTTATGTAGTATGCAGGGAGCGGTGTCAACATTGGTGAAGTAAATGCTGACGTTATATGTGGCGGTTTCGTAAAATACGGGAGCCTGATTGACCCATTCGCGGCTGACAAGTTCACCGACCGGGCGCAGTGCGAACCTGTCGGAATACAGCGCAAGTTCAAGACTGCCTGGCAAAGTTGAACGGTAATCGCAATAAGTTTCGGCTTTGCCTCCCACACGCGCACGAAAACGGTGCCAGCAGTTCCCCATATCGGCGGCGGTGTTGGCTGTGATTTCTACATTGGCGCTTTTGAAGGAGAGAACTTCCATTAATCTATTGAATGTTAATACCTAATCTATTGATTTTTGCCAACAAGTCATAATAACCTTGTAACTTGATGCCATCTTTAACTTGTAAATACAATTCCAAGATGTGCTCCCTATTTTTAGTAGTTACTTTTATATTCTCGGGATGGATTATGATTTCATTTAAACCTCTAATTATGGCCTCACACATTCTTCGGTCTCCCATATTTGAAGCATGAAAAAGTTCTGATACGCGATAATAAATGAGATAGTGTTCATTGGAAAATGGAGACTCTCCCACAACAATACTATAATAGTAGTCGGCTATAGCATGGCACGTAATAATTGAGTTGCGTTCGCTTTCCAATAAAGAGTGTAATTTGGTCGCTTGTAGCTCTTTTTGAATTTTCCGGAGATCTATCAGTGTATAAATTTGCCAACCGATAAGCGCACAAATTAGAGCGGATAAAATTGTGACTAAGAAGGTTGCCCAGTCAATTGACATTGGTTCGCAACGTATTATTGATATCGCCAATGCTGTTACTGAGACGATTCCGGATAAAAGAATCCCTATTTTCCAATATTTCATAGCGTATAAGGTATATTACGGCCAGAACGATGTAAAGCGAGACTGACCGAGGCGTTCGCTCATCTCTTTGATTTTCTTCTTAGCACTGACGAATTGTTCGCAGAACACGGCAAGTCGTTCAAGAGGCTTTTGCAAAAGTTCTTCATCGCCCTCTATTCGAGGAAGAACTTTCATCATCAGGATTTGGTCGCAAGCAGTATTAAGAATTGTTTCCCATTCAAGGCTCTTATCTTCAAGCCACAGCTGATAGAAGTACAGCATAAGCTCGTTTTGAACTCGGTAGGCTACTTTGAAGGGAGTACCATCAAGGGCTGTATTTAATCCAGTCAGGAAAGAAGCGACCTTACTTTTAAGCCAGTCGGTCTTTTCGGCATTGTCTTCGGCGAGAGCCTTAACGACATCCGAGGCTTTTGTCTCGGTAGCGAGATAAAGCGAAGGTGATGCGGGTTCGGAACGGTAAACAAGTTCCGAACTATTGTCGAAAAAGTCCATGAATGGGTCGCCGTCCGGCAGGTTCATCTCGATAGTCATTGCGCGGTCGATAACCTTACGCGAGAACTGATGCGTGGTTTCGTCCATATTTACCGTGCCAATGACAATGACGTTTTCTGGAATACGTAATCCATATTTCTCCAAAAAGTCGTAGATTTCCGCTTCCTTTCCGTATGCGGGTTCAGGCTCGACGGTTCCCTGTGCCTGACTATACTCCGATTTTTCTTTCTCGGCGGAGAAAAGAGCCTTGCGAAGATTGTACTTTTTGAAAACATCGGCCTTAATAAGTGGCTCGGAAACGATGTGTCCGTCAATCTTGGTGCGACTTTCAAGAACACTCAAAAATTCGGCGAAATATTGCTCCACCGGGGCGAGGTTCATTTCATCAAGGCAGATGAAGAAAGGAACAGTCGGATAAAGCATAGCTTTTGCGAGGAACTTCACGAAAGGCGTAAGCTGATAGTGAGGATTTCCGATGTTGCTTTCATAGCCGAGAAGTTCGGTAGAGTCGTGCCAGTTCGGTTTGACCTCAATAAGGCAGTAATTGCCGGGAGCGGTCAGATCCGAGCGAAGCACGTTGTTGTCCGGGCAGCTATCGAAGGCCATCTGCTTAACAATGCGACTCTTGCCGGTGCCTGAGATACCAGCGAGCAACAAAAACGGCTTCGTCCGCATCGCACGAAGATAGTCTAATGAAAGGTTATTACCTTCTAAGTCTGATATTTCGGGTGTCGCTTTAATTCTATTCCCGTCAGCGAAGGTGGAATTAATATAGGGCCGAGAATCGAAAATATTTATAAAGTTCTCAAAAGTTGCTTTTTCTGGATTATCCTCAGAGCCAATATACACAAACGAGGCCTCATTGATATCGGAACTATAATTAGCACGGGTACATTTTAGAAATTTTTCACCGTTAAGGTTTTCATTAGCATAATCATAGATGCTTCTTAAATCCCTTCGTGCACCTTCGACGTCAAGATTTGTCTCAATTGATATTATATAATCTTTAGGATTAAAATTGTTCAAGCCTCTTGCCATTTCATCCTCTTTGGTAAATATGGAAAGCAAGTAAAATCTCATTTGCTGATTTTTAGCAAAGAGAAAATGCTTTTTATATTCGTCTAAAAAGACTCTGAGTTGCGGCTTAGGACGATCAGAACCAGTTATACTAATATTAGCATAGGCAATTATAATTAATTCACCATTTTTGATTTTATAGATATCGCACAGGTCTCGCTTAAAATTGATATCTTCGCCAAACATGGCAAAATCCACCCTCTCCCATTCTGAAAAATTTTTGCTTATATAGTTCTTTATGCGAGTTTTAGAGTCCATAATTTATAAAGGGTAGTTAAGAATTATTAAGTGCGAAGTTTCAGTTTTAAAACGATTCCTTATGTTCACGGCATATCTTTTTTCATATTCAGACACTATAAAACCCCTATACAAGTTTTCTGTCAAGGAAGTTTTACCTATAACCATCATAGCGCGGCATCCTAAATTTCTAAAATCTTGTGCTAACTTGCGGTGATCTGATTCGCTAAATCCACCTTTATATATTTCGTTCCCATAATCAGAAAAAATACAATCGTAAGGAGGATCTAAAAAAATAAAATCATCATTCTGACTCAATTCAAAAATAGAAGAATAATCTACATTAAACAAACGAGCCTTTTGCAATAAAGAAGAATGTTCAAAAGTGACTAAATTAGTATTCAAGTGTTTATATCTCCCAAATGGGACATTAAACTCTCCTTTTGCATTATATCTTATCATGCCGGAATATGCAGTCTTATTGATAAAATAATATATCAATGCGTCTGAATATAGCTTGTCAGAAAGTCCATTATACATATCACGAATGCAATAATATAATTCCTCATTGCAATCCCTAACACGTTTATCTGGCAATTTCGTCTTTAATACATCAAAGTCTCTCCTATTTTGTGAATAAATACTCTCAATCGCGTCTAACTCTTCCCTTAATCTTGAGTAATTATCTCGCACGCCTCTATAAAACCCCATTAGAGGTGCATTAATGTCATTAATGATGGCCCTCTCAGGTTCTAAATAAAAGAATAAAGCACCGCCCCCCAAAAAAGGTTCAATGTATCTTCCTGTGAAATCGGGAAGATATTTAGATATGAGAGGAATTTCTTTCGATTTTCCACCGCGATATTTTAACATCGGTTTCATCTACTCTTTTAAATAGATAATCAAAAAAACTCCTTGTAGGCTGACAGGTGACCAAACCTTTATGCGGCTACAAGGAAGTTTCGTAATATGGTGTATAAGAAATGTTTCTTACGTGAGTGGTCTTCGTCTGCGCGAGCCCAGATTGAAAAGCAAAGTTACTAATTATTTTCGAGACTGTTGCTATCGTTGACAAAGTTAATAAATGGCATTGGCAAAAATCCGGTAAAAATCCGACAAGTTTTAACACACTGAATTGAGCGCCATGTGGAGTGGCGCTTTACTTATTTACGATTGCGCATTATTTATGAATGCGCAGATATTCCGCTATGTCAATTTTTGCCTGGGAGATGTCTGGATTTGAGAGTATGGGAATCAATTTATCAACCTCCTCAATGGGGCGGTTCCACCATTGCAGGCGCTCGAGCAAGTCGATCATTTCATCGTCGAATCTGCGGCGTATGACTCTTGCCGGATTGCCGACGGCTATCGAAAAAGGCGGAATGTCGGATGCAACCGTGGCATTGGTGCCGATTATGGCTCCGTCACCTATATGTACGCCGGGCATTATCGTCACATTCTGTCCGATCCACACATCGTTGCCGATAACCGTGTCACCTTTGAGCGGCAATTCATCCATCACCGGAGCAATCGCTCCACCCCAGTCGCCTCCCATTATGTAGAACGGATAGGTAGTGGCGCAATCCATCCGATGATTGGCGCCGTTCATGACAAAGGTAACCCCCTTGGCAATAGCGCAGAAGTTCCCGATTATCAGTTTATCACCGATGAATTCATAGAAATGCGTGACGAGCTCCTCAAACCTGTCGCCCCCGTCGATATCATCATAATACGTGTAGTCACCGATGATGATTCTCGGATTCTTCACCACATTCTTGATGTAGCAAAGGCTCGGAATTGCAGGATTAGTAAATGCCTTGTCTTTGTCAGGATATGTTTTCATGGCTATTGAAGGCTTTGGGGGATTATTATTTTCTCTTTGTTTTCTTTTGGAGTAAGACGAAAATTTGCGACCTTTGCTCCGAGGTTAATTGATGATACATATTGACAATACAAAATTAGTTAATCTCAGGGAGACTTCGGTCTCCTTTTTTTGTATTGTCAGTTGAAAGTTTCCTTTTGTGCGACTTAATAATCGGATTGGGGAGGGGCTGTTGGCTTGTGAAGCCCCATCCCCAATCCGCCATTAAGTCTCGTGTCTCAAAAAATATGGGGCTATTCAGAACGAGAATTTTTGCACTTCGTTATTGAATCTTCACACGCAAGAAACTCAATTTTCACTCTCCTAAAAGCGTTTTCTTCCGACAAATCGATAATTTTGCACTTGCCAGTTGAGAGTAGGTGCGGTGAAAGAACTGAATAATATCCGCAAAAATGCGGTGAATATTTGGCAGATTCGCCGCAAAACATTAAATTTGCGACATGAGAAAGACGCAAGGACATAGTTGCTATATCTGGCAGCGAGAGAACTGGCCGGATTTCAGATGGGATTCTGAGGCATTGCTTGAGCCCATGAGCCACCTCAGTCATTTACACGGACTTCTGAACGGCCGGATGTCGATGCTTGGCTTTAATGAAAAAAGCCAATCATTGCTGTCGGCAATGACCGATGAGTTGATTAGTTCGTCGGAGATTGAAGGCGTGCTTCTCAATCCTAAATCAGTGAGAAGCAGTCTCGCCAGGCGTCTTGGAATAGAGGATGAGGGATTGCTCGCTGAAGACCATTATGTTGAAGGTCTTGTCGATGTGATGCTCGATGCAGTGCATAACTACAGAGCACCTTTGACAGCCGAGCGCCTCTTCGGATGGCACGCAGCTCTGTTTCCTTTAGGTCGAAGCGGCATGCACAGCATTACCGTAGCCGACTGGCGAAAGGGAGAAGAACCTATGCAGGTCGTTTCCGGGGCTTTCGGACACGAAAAAGGGCATTATGAGGCTCCGGCATCGGCTGATGTCCCGGCAGAAATGGCGCGGCTAATCGATTGGAGCAACAGTTCCGACCAGTCGCCCTTTATAATGGCAGCTGTGGCCCATCTATGGTTCGTGACCATTCATCCGTTTGATGATGGCAATGGTCGCATAAGCCGCACAATTGCTGATATGCTGCTTGCCCGTCTCGATTTGGGTTCCGGACGATATTACAGTATGTCGGCAGAAATCAATCGTAACAAGAAGGTATACTACGAAATATTGGAGCGCACGCAGAAAGGCGATCTTGATATTACCGAGTGGATTCTGTGGTTTTTCGATTGCCTTGAAAAAGCAATTACGCGAACTTCGGCAGTTGTCGAGCGTACATTGGAAAAGTCAGCTTATTGGGATAAGTTTCGGGATGTCGAAATCAACGAACGGCAGCGCAAAGTCATCAACCGTCTTTGGGATGGATTTGATGGGAAACTGACCACCTCCAAGTGGGCCAAAATTTGCAGTTGCTCTCAGGACACGGCCCTCCGCGACATCAACGACCTCATATCCAAGGATATGCTCCGTGACAGCGGAGAGGGCGGCCGCAGCACCAACTACCTACTACCCGAGTAACCCGCCTCAATAATCAGAGAACAGCAGCGATTTTGCGTATATTGGCAAGCCGATTCATAAATGAAGAGTCTGATTTTGCGACCTGCATATTATATGCGCTTTGCAACTTCAAGAATAACTCGGCCTCAATGCCCCAAGCAGCCTCCAACAACAGGGCTAATTCGGTATTAACAGCGCGTTTACCATTGATAACTTCATTGAGAAGAGAGGGCGAAACACCGATTTGATTCGCAAGTTTCGCTTGTGAAAGATTACTTGCTTACAATTCATCGCGGATAAATTCTCCAGGATGAGTCGGTTCAAACGGAGTGAGATTGTTGGCTATCATAGCCGGATCTATATTAGTGACGGCTATCATCTCAATATTGTGTTATCATTCAGAGATGTAAAGTTAGTAATAGCTTTTTCACCTTCACAAATTGGTGAAGGTGAAAAACGTATTTATTGCTTTATTCTGCTGGCTTTGGTTTGATGGTGATTTTGCCGAGGGTTTCGAGGAGCGCGGTCGGGACTTCGTGGGTGTAACGCATGGTGGTGCCGATGTCTTTGTGGCACATCGATTGCTGCACAGCGCTTGCAGCAGTAGCGCGTGGTGCATTTCTGAGCTTCAAACTCACTTCCGCACCATTCACAAACTTTTTTGATTCTAATGTTCGATGTTGCCATTTTTGAACTGTTTATCTCGCCACTCACGGAGCCGATTATGTATCTCTACGTATTTCTACGTATCTCATTGTTTACAGGTATCCACACAAGGAAGGAGCGATATGCCCCAAGTGAGGACGCGCAACAAATATGGTTCAAAAATGGAGTAAATAATAGGTGGAAACGGTTTCCACCGACTAAACAGTGACTTTCGGATATGAGAAAAGGCGCTCTGATTGAACGCCTTGACACTTATTTGTGATTGTTGTTGACTGTTGTTAATCGGGCTTCACTTGCCGATGCAGAAGTGGTTAAATTGTTGATATGTAGATAGATGCAAATCTAATCCGTACAAGTGACGTGAATTTTCTACGTTTGTAAGTGGTTAACCGTTTGCTATTTAATTCTTTACAAGTCGCATTTGCCAAACCGACAACAGTGACTCAACGCAAAGTTAGTGATAATGCTCCGGTTATCAAAGAAATACAGCAACTTTAACTTTTAGCGACATACAGATGCGCGTACAAATCCACTGATTTTTACTCTGTCGATATGTGTCTGCCGCAGTCTTATCCATAGAGGAGTTTTATCCTGTTTATCGGCTCAAATTTTAAGCTATATCCATGAAAAATGGTTTCAGATTGAGCCGATTTCCCCAATGTTTTAGCCGGATTTGAGCCGACAGGCTCTATTTCGGAGGGAACAGGATTTCAGCCAATCGGATTTTCTCATCGACTGGAAGATTATAAATGTCCTGTTTTGTCAGGTCGGTGTAGAGGTTCATATTGGGTCTGACGAATCGTCGATGACGCTGTCCGTCAATTTTTGCAACCACTTCATAATGCCCTTTGGAATTGACTGATACCGAAAAATCAGTGATAGTTCTTCCGTGCATATCGCACAAGGGTTTTTCGATACCATCGTCTTTGGAGATATAACCGAAAGCGATAAGATTGTCGTCCAGTGTCTTTTGGATTATACCACGCCATGGTTGAGTGATATGGCACCGCTCGGCGTATTCGCCGAATTTTGAGATTGCCTCGGCTACACGGTTTATGATTGCGTTGGCATTCTTTATATCATGCTGTTTTGCAAAATCGAGTAGGTCTGTCTTGGAAATCTCACTTATTTCTCCTCCAATACTCAATCTACGCTCGATATTGGGGCCTGTGCCTTTTGTGTTGAATATAAATGTCGTATCGTATGACGGTGACATCCTCCATTTCCCATCCTCTTCAAGTAGGAATGAGAAGTTTTTGTTATGGTCATCAGTATTGTTGGCCATGACATTAAAAACCATCCGTGCGAAGAGCTGCTCAATCTCAGACTCGGAGATTGACAGTTCGCGACAGGTAGCAACGAGGTCTTCATAGCTTCGTGCCTCGGGGTTTATGGCAGCCAAAGTCTGAACATGAATCTTTTGGCCGTTTTTCCTATCGAAACGTTTGGTTAGAAAATGGTTGATGCCGTCTATGGGCAATAACCGACATCCCTCCATTTTGATTCCGGCTGCAACTGCCATGTTGTAATATGCAGTTTCAATTTCGGCAATAGGCATGGATTTGTCACCAAACTTCAAGATATAATATTCAAAACCTTCAAGCCCATCGGTCTGACCAGACCGAATTTCTCCGGTCGTGTTGTTAATGGCGATAATCGCCTTCATCTGGCGACCTCCGGCTGACGTACCCACGGCAAGCAATGCCTGCAACGTCAGTTCCTCGTTGGCATTCAGTACGATGTTGTCCCGGTCTTCAAGAATTTTGAGAGAAATATCGTATAGCGATTTGATGTCGATTGTGCGAGTATGGGTAAGGTCTGCAGCGTAAGGCTCATATTCCAATGCTCCCATACCTCGTGTGCCAATGAACATCAGTTTATACAGTGGCGTAACTCTATTGCGTGGTATTTTATTGTCCTTTACCCATTTGTCAAATAGAGTGTTGCCCCAGGAGTCCGGCAACGAATCAGCTATAAACGGAGGAAGCCCCTGGTAAATAGGCCGATCATCCCCATATATAGGCAAAAGAAAGTTCCGGTTCTTCGCAGGAGAAATTAGCGGAGCAATGTCAGGAATCCTGTCTTTCAGCTCAGGGTTATATGTAAAATATGTACGTCTCGTGGCTGAGTCCCACACGAGCCGTCCGATTTCCTGCCCCCATAGATTGACTTTCAAGTATTTCATGCCCGTAATTATTTTTTCGCGGAATGGCGAACACGTTGTGCCTTTTTCTCATTGTCCTTATACATATAAGGTGATTCGGGCAATTCGGGCAGCAGTGTATCCCAGTTCTCTCCAAGACCTATTGCCTTTAATAGTCTCAGAAGAGTACTGAACGAAATGTCGGTTATATTGCCGGACTCAAATCTATAGAGTGTGGTCATGCCGATAGATGCCGCTTCGGAAACCTCCTTACGGGTCATGCGCAACCGCAACCTGTAATCACGAAACCTCATGCCGAGATTCCTGATTACATCAGGCGTAGCTAATGATTTGTTCGTAAATGTCACCATAATGATATTTATACCTAATATATTAGTATAACACTCCGCAGAATGATATTTACAAAGTTAGGCATAAAATCCCATACGACCAAATTTATTGCGCTTTATTGCGGATTTCGGAATTGATGGAGAGTGGTAAAATTGGTATATGTAAAGTTCATCCTAATGCACTGGCGATATGATTTGAACCGATGCATGACATTACAGACTATTCAATCCATTTATCGAATCGGGGTGCAAACATGTCGATGTCGCGTTGGGGAAGTCCGAGTCTGCGGGCTTCTGTGCGCCATGGCTTCATGGCTGTTTTTACCTCGGTGATTATGCTCTCGGCTTTGTCAGCTGAAAGCATATATTCTCCGGCGGATGCCAATAGGATATTGAGGTCGGAGCCGCTTGTGGAGCGGTTAATCAGTAGGCTTTGATTATCAGCGAGTGTCGGGTTGATGTCGTAGGCAGGCGAGAGTTCCCAGCCTTTGCGCGTCAGGAGAAATCCGTGATTGCGGAAATGGTCGTCGGAGTTGCCGACAATGATATAAAATGCCACACGGCGATATAGCTCTTGTAAGTTTTGCTCAACATTGCTACCGTGCTGAACTATGAAATCCACTATGTCGGTGTAGCCGTAGCCGGTTGATGCGTTGTCGCCGTCGGTCAATCCAAGCAAAGTCAATGCGGAGGCGAAATGTATTCGTCTGCCGCCGCTGTTTCTGTCGAAACGCTTTGAGAGGAGAATGTGATAATCTTCGCCATCGATAGTCCGTGTCTCGGCAACATTCAGTCCGGCTTTGCGCCCCATTATATGACAGAAATGCTCCCATTGGGCGATGTCATAATCATCCTTGCGCGAGGGAAATTTGGCAACAGTCAAACTGCCATCCTCATCAATAACAGACGCCTTCGGTCTGGCACCTCCGAGGGACGTTCCAGGGTGCAACAGTTGCGCCAGCCATTTCTTTGACGGCAACAGATGTTTCTCCTCGCTAAGTTCAATCTCATGTGCAGCTCGCATCAGTTCTCTGACATTCGCCAACGGCGGTACACGGAGGCTTTCCTCACAGTTGATGAACTTTCCTCCGGGAGTTTCGGCAAATCGAAAACCGCCCATGCGCGAAGCGTCGTCAATACCCATCAGATAGTCGAAGGAAGTCAGTCTGCGCACGGCTCTCTTTTCATCGGCGGCTGCAACCTGCTCCCTGCGGTTCAGAAGAGTGCGACCCCAGCGGTCGGGTAGAGCATCCGAGAAACAGGCGAAAATATCGCGTTCCGGTCTGGTGTATTGGATGCCGATATAATTCTGCAAATCCTCACTGAGAAAAATATCACCATATTTGGCAAGCCACTCTTTATCATACGAAAAGCCGTATGTCTCGCTGCCGCGCACCGAGTCGCACGACAGTTCGCCAATCATCTGAAGAGTATCAAGCCAATCAAAGTCGGCATAAACAAATAGTTTCTTCATGGCTTATTCCTTTTTAGATGCTCGTTGGCGGTGTTTAAGCGATAGGTCTTGGAGATTTCTACCCAATGTATCTTCTTTAGCAATAAGAAGGAGATCGTCATCAAGTTGAAGGGCATAAAGAACACGGGCATAAATGCCGATTGAGACCGTCGGTGAACCTTTCTCGATGCGATTCACTGTGAGAGGCGAACAAGTCGCACGTTCCGCAACCTGCGCAATCGAGAGGTTGCGACGCAACCGGGCAAGCTTAATCTGCTCACCCATAAGAGCCATTTTCTGCTCCAATTTCTGGGGCAACTTAGTCCCCATGGTGTTCTTTGCCATACTCAATCCATCTTATGATACCGCAAAGATAGTAAAAATATTTATTATATGATATGTTGAGCGATGAATAATGAACTTATCGTAGTCACCTATCACTCTGACCTATGACCTTTATACCGTGTTACTATGCCGATAATGTTACTTGGCAGGTGTTATTTCAGGATTATCCACTTGCCCGTTTTGTCTGAACCCTGTCTCGCAATGTAGCCAAGTTTTTTAAGGTTTCTGGTTGCTCGTTTAGCTGTGGATTCTGAAATATGAAGAGTCTCCATTATTTCAGAATGTGTAATCTCCGGATTGTTTAGAATGGCCGTATATACTTTTTGCAGGGATTTCTTTAGACCTATTACAGTGTCATTATTTGCGTTTGCGGTAACATTTACAGTGTCACTTTGCGTATTTACAGTGTCATTTTCTTGAAACTGCAAAACTCGGCGGTTAAGATTGGCGATATGGTGACGGAGCATAACGTCCTGTGCGATTGTCGAATCGTCATTCTCACGGCTGTCAACAAGTGACTGGATATATTCTCCTTTGTCTTCCTTTCTGACGATGGAAGGGACAAGCCCTAACTGCCGTTGAATCATATTCATCACCAGTCGGGTTGTTCGGCCATTACCATCAACCCACGGATGGATGGTTACCAGCCGGAAGTGGACTTCAAAACTAAGACGATAACATGCCGCGATATTTGCCCTATCCGCATTGGCAATTTCTTCATTGAGCCACCTGCAGAAATCATCCACTGCATGTGGGACTTTATTGTATGCCAAATAACTCCTGCCGCCGATGCCGGCACTTACATTACAGAGGCGGAACTCGCCCTTTGAAGAATCAAAATGTCCGGCAATCGTGGAGTATTCGCTTCCGGTACGGCGCATCACCAAGGCAGACAGTTGTTGTAATAACTGAGGCGTATATGTCGGATTTTCAGAGGCCACCCTGAAAGCATAAAGGTAGGCATCCTTCAAATCGACATTCATCATCTGCTCGGTCAGCGAACGCCCCTTTGCGGCAATTCCCTCATCGAAAAGAAGCTGGTTTTCTATTTCGGTGACGGTGGAACCCTCAATCGCCGTAGAATGGGTCACGATGGAATAGAGATAGAACTTCTGATAGTCTACCTGCTCCTCGACTCCCGAAGCCGAATATGCCTTCAGTGCCTCCTCTATCTGTATGTCAAGATTTATATCCATCACGCAAATGTACATTTTATGTTAGGATTTCCCACCATCCGTTGCGGCGTCCGTTGCGGCGGACAAGAATTTCTTTCTCAACAAGACCTGAGGTTATTCGTTTAACTGTAGATGCCGATTTCTTTATGGATTTGGCAATATCCGTCTGAGTGATTTTGGGATTATCCTCGATAGCTTTTAGTACTGCCAATTCCTCCAAAGTACAGTTCAAAGTATCAATTTGAGACTTTGAAGCAGATGTTGTGATACTTTGGGGCATGGTCTTAGGCAGCGAAGCACCAACAAGCATATCGCGGTTGCGAAGCTCATTCTTTTCGCTGAGAACAACGTTGCGCAGGAATCGCTCCACAAATTCGGTGGTAGGCGAGATATTCAGTCCTTTATAAGAGGCTCTAACAAGTGCATTGCGGAAATACCATGAATGTTCTTTGAACATGTCGTTGGTTGCAGGAATACCCATTGAGCGGAGGTACTTTATAAGGAAAACGGCAGTAGTGCGAGTGTTCCCCTCGCGGAAAGGATGTATCTGCCACAAATCAGCGATGAACTGAGACAGATGTTTGATAATCTCCGTCATTGTACGATTTGAATAGTCAAACTCTTTCTCCCGTGACAGGTCATATTCGATAGCTTCGCGTAAGTCTACAGCCGGTTGGTAGCTTACGGAGGCATCTCCTCCAAGCACCCATTCCTTTTTACTGAGTTCGACCTTTCGCAGCTGTCCGGCAAACTTGAATACACCTTCAAAGATACGTCGATGAATAGATGTAAGTCCAACTAAAGAAAATGCGAATGACGGTTCATTGAGAATCTTTGCGATGTTGACGGAAGCCTTGTCTCCTTCTTCATCCACAGTATCATGTCCGGACTTAGTCTCATAGTAAGCCTTGATGCGGGTGCGAGCCTCATCAATGGATATGTCACCCTCGATATGCTGACGTGCAGTGTCAAGCAGATAGGTCGAGACCTTCAACCCATCCACATCCTGAAGACCGATTGCCGTCTGCCAAGCATCCGCCTTCTCCTTCTGCCCCGGTTCGCCGTGGACTATGTACTCGTCAAATTCGCTCATGGAAGTTCTAAGCAATAGGATTTATCCGACGGTTTAAGGATTGATTAACTCAAAGGTTACATCCACCGTATCTGAAATAACAAGATCGTCGGGCGTAATGTCGAGAGAACCGGGTGTAGATGCTTTTGCCTCAGTGTTCGAGTGAATGTTTCTCGCCTGCGACATAACGTGTATGTTCTGATGACGATAATCTATACTGACCACTTTGCCAAGCGTACAACCTACGGCTTCTGCCATAATCTTGGCTTTTTCCCGAGCGTCGCTGACTGCGCGGGCAAGCATTTTCAACTGGCTTGGTCGCTCATCCTGAAGTGTGTAGCCGATGTTAATCTGGGCGGAAGGTATGAATTTGCCGACACCGCGCACAATGCAGTTCACCAGATAGTTGTCTATCGGTAGGTCAATCTTGATGCGCTGTTCAAGCATAAAGCCGTTTTTCTTCTTTCCGATATAATGGTCGTCATCGTCATATTCATTCTCGGTATAGTCTTCTATGTTGAATCTGACTGTCTTGGCCAGTTTGCCGGGCTTCTTGTTGTATTCAAGAATCTTGACCATCCATGCCGAGTTTTCCTTTGCCTGAGCAAAAGCCTTTCCATAGTCGGCAAACCATTGTTCTATTGTAACTTCAAGGCGTGTCACATCGGGAACGACATGAATCGCACCCTTGCCTTGTACTGATATTTTAGTCTCTTCCATATTTCAGTCTATTGGTTCTATCGGTTCGTCAATACTTGGGTCCATGTCCACATTGTTGCGGTTGATGGTCCTGAACAATTGTTTCTTGAATATTCCTTTGAATCCGAATGATAGTTTCATGGGCAGATAGTCCGTAGCCGAGAACCGACACAAGTCCGCTCCGGATAGGAATGGCCAGTCAGATTTCTTTATCCTTATTGGCCCCATGACGTTGGTGAGTATGTACGGTGCACAGTCATCGACACAATGTATTGAATCCGGGTCTTCAACATATTTCGCACATTCATCTCCGGTGGCAAGCACTCGCATCAAGTAAAGAATTTCTGAATCCTCATCGCGATGAACAATAACAATCTTTTCACCTTCGACGGGAGATTGCAATTCATCAGGAGGAAAGCCGTTGAATCCACCCCAACGGAAATATGTTGTCCCTCTGTCGTCAAGTTCATCAACCATTTCCCTCAGTTCCGAACATGATAAGGACTGGGCGCGAAGCAGGTCAGGACGCACAATTTCCGGCTCATTGCTAAGAATAAAGATTGTCAGGCGGATACGCTCGTTGTAATTGCCGTATCTCTTGTATGCGGTTATTCTGGCAGAAAACTTGTCGGCATACCCGGCATCCATCATGGCGGCAAGCTCGGCATTGTCGCTTTTGGGAATGTAGCCGAGAATGAAGTCAAAATCAAAATCGTCAGGGTTGCCGTCGTAGTCATCAGCCAATGCTACTGCCACGGCATTGCTGTCATACTTATTATGACGGTCACGGACAAGTGCCAGTTTTGTCCCGACTTCAAGTTCATCCCAAAGCTCATCATCCTTTTCAAGATGAAAAGACAATCCGGCAATTGCACATTCTTTGAAAAACACCTCCTTGTACCGATATTCCGGGCTCCACGATTCATTCTCTCCGGGATGTGGTGGCATAACGTCGCCTTGAAGAATTATTTTGCCGTTCAGTTCCTCATCATCCGAATCTCTACTGCTGTCAAAGCTCTCTATCCGGGAAAGAATATCGCCCGAAAGGGATATATTCATCCCTTCCAACTGCCGCATGAGTGCCTCAGTTTCCATTTCGCAGACGGGACAGGTTCCGGGACATTTTCCACTATGTGAACATTCTTGTTCAGAAAGATTCAAACCATTTGCAACTGCCACCTCGCGGCGAATATCCTTCAGCAATTCGCAGACACGCTTGCCGCGACTTTCGTCCGAAACATTATTGCGCTTTTCATCAATTGTATAACGGAATACTTCGACATTCTGAAACTTCCAATTTTCCACAAACATCCGGCGGGTCTCCTCGGCCTGTGCCTCATCAACAAATCCCGGAATTACAGGCACTCTTATATGGATGCGGCTTTTCGGAATATCCAGCCTCTCTTTTGAAGTCAGATGGTTGAGATTATTCATCATTTGCTGGCGATAGACACCCGTGTATTCCTTGTAGGCAACGCTTCTCTCAGCTTTTGTATCGACAATCCACTCATCAACCACAGGGGCGAGTTTGTCAATCAGCGACCTGTCGACATTCAGCGAGGTTTCGACGCGGATTTTCCAGTCCGGTCCGCAAATGCGCCTGAACTCAACGATGAAGTCGGCTTGCAGACAAGGCTCGCCGCCTCCAAATGTAATTCCGCCACCTGTGGCGCGGAAATAAAGGTCATCGACCTTCACCTCGTCGTAAAGTGACTGCGGTGTATAGTGTTTGAATCGCTCTTCCGTCTCCCAACACTCCTTATTAAGACAATACTTGCAACGAAGCGGACAGCCGTGGAATGCCACGAGTGTAGTGACACCATTGCCGTCTGTGCCGAGGCGATGCCGAGACACTCCGATTACCGGTATTCCATTATTCCGTTCCATTTGCTTTTCGTGTTATTGGTGAGAGATTAAATAGTAGATGTTCCACCTGTTCTTTATCGAGGTGTTGCGACTCAAGCATTTCAAGTAATTCTTCTTGGCGAGGTTGACCCATTGTTAGACGATATAGTGATAGCACGTCAATCAATCGGCGGTATTTTTCAACATCACTACTCATGGGGTATTGCGGCACTATGCGCTCAATCCATTCTATATTGGACTGGAACTTTTTAATCCATTCTTTAGGAAGGCACCAGTTGGGTACCATGCTGGAATAAAGACCGCCAAATTGTTGCTTGACCTCATGGTTAGCGATTTCAAACAATTCATCCCATTTGTAAATTTCAGGGAATATTTTTGCCAAATTTCGTCGAATTGCCAGACATTTATAGCGATTTATTCGTCCTTCGCGTTGCTCCAAATCCTGTGGATTGGACGGCAGATTCCAATGGACTATTTTTCTGCAATACCAATGAAAATCAAGACCTTCCTGACCTACGGATGTACTGGCTACGATGAAGGGATAGAATGGTGATTGAAACGCTGTGCGGATATTGTTGCTACGTGTTTCGGCTTTCTCGTCAGTTGTGTTCTTGGTCTTGGCAAATGGCACGGCGTATGATACTCGCATAGGGAATTTGTTTCCTCTTGGGGTTCCAAAGGATTTGTCAGTATCAATGCGAAGTGTTGACACGTTGATAAAAGCATCTTTCATTTTATCAATGAAATCCTCATTAGTTGAGCATAAATGACGGTATTCATCCAGAACAGCCTGAAGATTTCCCATTACGCAATAATCCATTACGCCATCAAGGAAGAACTCATCTTCATGATATTTATCCTGAAGTTTATCAATGACATACCCCGATATACGACGGTTGAATATGGTGATAAAACCTTTTGAAGTTTCTCGCGATTTATCAGTATCCTCTAATATTCGATATAAACATATGCCCGGCGCGGCGATAGCCATATCGGTAAGAACATCTATGGTGTTTGATGGCATCTCATCAGGTTTTTCTAATTCGCGATTATCGAGCCACTCAATTACTCGCAGTAATTTACCATAGTTGCGACGCTCCGAGATGGGAATTCCGGTTACTGCCTCGCTGACTTGCTTTCTCACACTCGCTTTAATCAGATGGAGTTTCTCTCCAAAGCGCTCCGACGGATTGTAAAGCGATGCAAGGAATTTAGATGGATAGGTTAGGATGCTCTGTGCATCGGCTTTCAGTCTATTACCGCCTGTACGTTTGTCATATCCCGCTTTTTTATATTTGGAGAATATAACCTCACGTTCCGCTTCATAGGTCATGAGGGTGGCAATCATTCGTGGAACCATCTCCCATGCGGAAAATACAAGAGTCTTGGAGAAATCGGCATTCTTGACAAAAGGATTCTCGGCGTTTGTAGTATAGTATGGACGCGAAGCGGGGATCCATAACAACAATTCCGCGCCACGACCTTTTGGCAGCATCATGTCGCGCAGATACTGCATACGGGCATTACGCATGGGGATTTTATGGAACTGAGCCATATCATTCTCACGTAAAAGTATCTGCGACGAAGGATCCGGCAAGTCCTTGAAGCCACCACGATAAATAGCCTCAATCTTTTGCTTTAGTTCGTAGGTGTCCATGAACGAAAGCAGATATGGCGAAGACTTCACATATTCCGTCGGCACATTTGTCCAAGAGAACAGATGTTTAGTGCTGCGTTCAGAAGCATTCTTACAGGCCTCTACTATTTTCTGCATTTCGCAGTATGAAAGAATATCGTCGGTATCAATCGGCACCTCCCCAACTGCCTTTGATGAGATGAGCCCTTCGTTAAGACGCTCTGTACGACACATACCTTCGTACATCTTATCTTCTGCTGCCACTTTTGATGCAAGGATTACATCAAATTGCTCCGTGCGCAGATGCGAAAGTTTATGGGAGTAATCGGACCACAATTCACGGAATTTATTCTCTCCGACGAAAAGAAAGTCCATCAGTCTATTGAAATCCTCATAATGTTCATCGGCATTGTATTCTGTCAATTCCTCAAGAGTGGAAAATGGTTTGTAAGGAGTTGCCGACAGCAATAATATCAGCGGCTGTTGCCCACCTTCCTGCTCAAAGAATTTCTTTACAATCGCACTTTGTTCACTATCATCGTTATAATCAAGCAATGAGCTGAATCTCTGGAACTCATCCATTATGATAAGGTCAGGCTCAAGCATCGAAAGACTGAGGTCGGCAAATATACGGCGCAGTAGGTTGATAATACGAGTGCTGTCTAAATCCTCGACATTACCATTGCTGAAATTCTCAAGAAGTTCCTCTTCAATCTCCAGGAATGTCTGATTCTTATAGAGATATCGCTTCACATCATCGACGTATGACTGCCCAAGGTCGTTCACTCTTTTTGCGTAGCGTTTCAGCCAATACATCCAGCCATTATCTCCTGACCAACCTTGGAACAGTTTCGACAATTGAGGCCGGAATTTGGAAAACTCATCAAATCGTCCCAAAATAGTCGCTATCAAAGCTCGCTCATTAGCGTTACCTTTGCTACTTCCTCGCAGGGAGAATGATGTTGATGGTGTCAGAGGAATGATTATTTCACCCATTTCACCGGTTTCAGAGTCAGCTATTTTAGCTTCACGTTCACGAATGGTAAGATGCTGCATGGAGAGACGACTCTCGGTAACGTCAGCTTTATTCTTAACTCCGAGTTTCTCGATATTCTGGTTGGCGATGCTCATATTTGAGCATACGTAAACTACACGAAACATATCGTCATTGACCGCCTTACGCATATCGCGGACTCGTTCAATCACGGCAGATGCGACGTGGGTCTTACCTAGACCAACTTCATCGGCAAGAAGGACTCTTCGCTGACCTCCCGATTTTATCTCATTGCCATCAGCATCGATCGTGGCTTCGCAGAAAATTTTGGCAATACGGTCGGCTGTGGCAATTTGGAAATCGTATATCGACATAATCAACGGAGTTTTTTGATTGAACGTTTAAACATTTCAGACATTTGTCGGAAAGAGTCAGGGACAACTTTTGTATCCAGCCTATTCACCAAATCTTCAATATCCTCCAGTCGGTCAGGATTGGTGGCGGCTATACGAAGCAACGACTCATAAAGTGTATTGCCTCTATGGGTAACCATAGCATTTGAGCCCATAGAGATTGTGTCATCGGTTTGCAGCATCAACGAAGCCAACTCCTGAGGACGATCAGTAATCATCATTTCGACATAGTTAAGAAACTTGTCGCGAGTGTCTATCAGCGAACGGAAGATATGGTCGTCGCGATCTTCGGGAATACCGGTTGTGTTTATCTTTATGACTATCTTTACCGGAGTAATATCTTCATCAAAAGGCACTACTTTGAGGATATAAAACTCGGAGAGGTGAGAGCGGGTGGTGACCTTGACACGACATTGCTGCAATTCCGGAGTGAGCTCCACCTCATTCCATGGCTCTTGAATAGGAGCGAGTGTTATTTTTCCGTGAATATCTTTTATCCTTTTTGCATTGACGGTAATGATGTAATCATCTCCTGTGCTCACTACCTGAGCAGTGAGATTATTACGGCTTATAAGATTCTTGCGAACACTGATGGCAAGGCTGTTGTCTTCTTTCACTGTTTCAATATCGGGCAACGATGTTATCCTTTCGCACATCTGTTTCTTCTCATCGCAAAACTCCGCTTTGAAATCTTCAAACTGATTTCGTCCGCGCTTCAATTTGAGTTTTACCATAAACTCCGAGTTGCGATAGAAACCGCTGTGTGTGGCATTTGCCGAACCGAGCCATAGGTTTATGCCACCGCCTTTTATACCCCAAGAGAAATACATCTTTGCATGGAGGTTCATAGGCTGTATATCATTCTGTTCCGCGATTTGCGACATTACCCATACCTCCATGTTTCCTCCGGAATATAATTCCATTATTTCCGGAGTCAGGCTGTCGAGTCGCGTAATCAACAGCTTTTCTTGGGTACGACGATAATCGTTGAGCCAGACCAACGTCTCAGCATCGATGAATGGTGAAACAACTGCCATCCTTTCACCGGGTAAGACCTGTCTTAAGTTAATCGCAGGATTCAAATTCTCGCCGAAATGAATCGGCAGAAATTCATAATCCTCGTAAGGATGTGCAAGCTTGAGTGAGCCCATAGTGTCCAGTTCATTGGCGAGTTGTTTTATTTTCTTTCGCTTGTAGGCATTGGCCTTGTCAGCCAATATAAAAAGCAGATCTTTCAGTGGCTGATGTTTGCGGCGAAGTTCAGCGTTTGTCCTAATCCCGAGTGGGGCGGTCATGGTGACGGCAATGTCAAGACTTGAATCCTTTGTGAGATTACGGCTCATTACTATGAGTTTAATCTGACGCTTGCTGCGGTCATCAAGCGAGTGTTCCTTTATCACCCAAATTTTCGGATGAAAATTGGCCAATTCTTTCCCTTTGCTTTCGTCGGCAACCTCGAAAACACTCTTGTCAAGCATGGCATAAAGAGGATTAGTACGCACCGGTGGTTGCAGACCGCCGCGATTGCAAAAGATGGCAACGCGTTTATTGGCCTGACGCAGACCTTCGAGGAGTCTTAAAGGCGATTGAAAGTCTGCATCCGTAGCGTCGCCAAGACGGGCAAAGGACAGCGCGATAGCAAGATACGCCTCGGCATCAAGGCTATATGTGGTACCCACGGCAAACTCCAGCTCATAGCCCGGAGTGGCCACTATCTCGTTATATACCAAATCATTCATTTTTCAGGCCTTTCTTAATTTCTGATAAAACGGTTCGCACAATGGTATTCCATCTGTATGTCATCATTGTAGGAGATTCAAAAGGCTTTCTCTGCTGTAGTTCTTTAGCATTAATCAGTTTGCTGCGTTTCAACCCTTTAATGGTCTTCTCGCGCAGAGTAATCTGACGGTCAAGTTCATCAAAATCTCCGTTGGTTATCAGTTTAGAGGCTTTGAGAATAAATGTCTTGCAGGATTCCTCAGTTACTTTTACGGACACAAAACTAATAATTTCCTCGATAGACTCCGGTACAAACTCCTGACTGAATTCCGCAAGCATCTCATCGAACCGCGCTTGCTCTTCGACAGCTTCCCGGTCTGCTCCTACGGCAATGTCATAAAGCATTGCGTAACGGACACGCAGAAGGCAGGCAAACCGCGAATAGCGCAATGCCAGTCGGTAGGTATGATATAATTCTACAGGAATGTCTTTCAGCACAATTCCTAAATCATCGAAAAGATACTCCGTAACATTCTCATATAAGCCGCTGTCAAGTAAATAACTCAGCAGAGAGCCTTGTGTGCTTGTTATTATCCTCTGTTTTAGAAACTCGGCTTCACGATGGCTAAGCGCAATATCGAGCGGCTCGCGGCGGCTAAAATCATAGTCTTCGCCACACACCTTGTAAATCTGCCTGTTGCCGGGAAGGTCATCTGAATCATCTCCGGTTTCGTCATTCCCTTTATGCTTTTTAGGGGAGTTTTGATAGATTGCCGAGCGCTCGGCCAAAGTAGCATAAATATTGCCACCACGGGGAATGAGTCCATATATTTCCATACCGGCCTGATACACGTATGTCGGATCGTACTTTACATATCCCTCTCCACGGCGTAGCATATCCGCACCGATGATACCTGTAGCATCCTTTGCCGAACCATCCATTAGGCGATAAGTCATTCGGATTTCTTGGTCGCGGACAATCGTGCGGGCTTCCCGAACATCCGCAATGCGGGTTTTCTCAAGAAAAGAGTAGAGCGCAGGCATCAGCAGAAAATATTTAGCATGAGTCTGCAAGACCGACATACCCGGAAACATAGTGTTTGAGAACGCATCGCGGATACGTCCCAGCCCAAGTTCATCAATTGCGCCTTGACCCTGAAGTAGCTTCATTACCTTGTTAGCCCGGTTCAAAGCCTCCTGATTAAAACTCACAAATCCTATTTCCATATCTGTCAGATGTTGTCAATATAGCGTTTGAAATTATCGTCGTATTTGTACAATATGCCCTGTTTAAGTGGTATACCTTCAATCATGTTAAGAATGTGATTACAAGTTGTAAAGATATTTTCAACGCTGATAGCGGGGATTGTCTTATTCTTTTTGCAATATCCGCTCAGATAATCTGCTGAGGTAGTCTTTATTCCTAATCGATTGCACACAATGTATGAGACAGATTCTGCCTCAAATTCCTTACTCGCGTGATCCAAATATCTTACTTCCCATGCTTTTCTTGGAACAGCAGTCAGATGATGGCAAAATAGATGCCCAAGTTCATGAACTGTTGTGGCAAATGCCTCGCCACACTGCGCATTATCTCTGATGCTTAGAAGGTAATTGGCAGCTATAGAAATATTTATGCGTTTGTATTGAACCGTCATCTTTGGATGATAATCTTCCAAGACTTCTATCCGTCCGGCATAGCCGTTACCCGCTTTGAAATTAGCATCAACGATTATTCCATGATACTTCATGGATTCCTCCAAATGGCTCATTTCAACTTTAGGTTCGTATCCATCAGTCTTAAATGGCTCAATGATTGAAGATAAGATTTCTTCATCTGTCTCAGCGAAAAGGGATGGATTGCTATTGTCGTCAACTGGATAAGTATCACTTATATCATACACATAATCTACTGGACCAAAAGGTACGAGGATTATGAGAGGTCGGGCATTTGGTTTTATCTTACGCTTGTATAGTTTTAACCATTGGGAAGCATTCAAAACATATCTGGCTCCCGGAAGCTGTTGGTACAGAAGGAACGCATTATATGGAGATAGTTTCTTGAAACTTGACACGAAATCAAGCATCTGTTGAAAACTCTCGGATTCCCGAAAGTTCTCAACATTGCTATATAGTTCGTCAAGATTGGATTTTACATCTTCTCTTGACATATCCTTTGCGTTCTTACTCATTGCTTAGTAGTATTGCTCGATATAGGAGTAGGCCCGTTCAAAGACATCGTTGTCTTTTATTTGGTATTTAATCCAGAGTATGGAGCGGAGTTTCTTCTTTATTTCGCGGCGGGCAGTTACGCTCTTGAAGGCATCCTTGAACTGGCGTATGATATTGACTACTTCGTTGTCAATATCATTCACCACTTGTTCAACGATGATTGGAGTCTCTTCAGTCTTGATAGACTGAAAAAGATCGGTCAATGCAGCACGAGCCTTGGCATGAGAATCTTCCGGTTGTTCGACCTTCTTTTCCTCTTCGAGTACTTCGCGAGCGAGTTGTAACAACTGCTTCAGGAAATCAATGCTGGTGATGACACTTTCTTCCATTCGTTTGCGCAGCTCGTCAAGTTTTTCGGCAAATTCTTTAAATTTGCCTTCACCCTTGTGGTTGCCCAGACGCATACGGAGCATTTTCTCTACTTCGATGATTTTCTTCTCTCGCTTCTTTTCATCTTCGATGATGGAATCAATGATGTCAGCGTCAACCACGAGCTCTTCCAGAGAATTACCAATGTCGATTGTATCGATATTCTGATGGATAATCTCGATGGTCTTTGCTCCCAGAATTGTCCATATCAAGGAGCCACCGGTGCTGACAGGACGTACGCTTTGGTATACCTGAGCCAACCAAGTATAGTCTGCTTGATAGGGCTGGAGCACTTGGTCAGGACTGACTATTTCCCATGCTTTGGCCAGACGGGCGAAGTGTCGAGCGAAGTCAACTTTCCTTTGCTCATCCTTCAGACATTGTTGTGCGGCTATCAATCCTTCCCAACCTCCGACAGTACGGTCTACTCCGGGGAAGAATGCGACGCAGTCACTGACATATACCGGGATAAGAGTCTTGATTTCATCAAGATTCTTTACGATACCCTTAATTGTTTCCTCATCGAACGCAAGCGATTTTGCCACATTGTCAAAAACGCCAACAAAGTCAACGATAAGTCCTGACTTCTTGTTTTCGTTGTATTTTCGGTTCGTGCGACAGATTGCCTGAAGAAGAGTATGGTTCTTCATCGGCTTATCGAGATACATACACTGTAGAATCGGAGCATCGAAGCCGGTTAGGAGCTTACTTGTTACTATGACAAATTTAAGTGGCGACAGCGGGTCGCGGAATTTGTCAAGCAGTTTCTTTTCCTCGTCGCGGCTCCGCTTGTGCTCCTTATATTCGTCGGCCTTGTCTCCGGTAGTGTGCATCACGATAGCAGTCTGGTCATCGGTCCCGAGAAGGGCATCAATGGCTTTCTTATAGCGGAGGCAGCAGTCGCGGTTATATACCACCACTTGGGCCTTCATTCCATTGGGCTCAATCTGCTCACGGAAATGATTGACAATATATTTGCATACCTCGTTGATACGATCTTGAGCAGTGAAAAAAGCTTCCACACTTGTGCGTCGCACAAGTTCATTCTTATCTTCTTCACTTATCTGGTCCGTCAATTCATCAAACTCCTTCTGGAGTTGCTCTTCATTGAGGTGCATCGACACGGGCACGGTTTGGAAGTTCAGTTCCAAAGTTGCACCGTCAGCCACTGAGTTTTGGAAAGTGTATTTCGAGATATAGCCATATTTGTCGGTCGGATCACCGAATGCCGCAAATGTATTGTGGTCGTTACGGTTGATCGGTGTGCCGGTCAAGCCGAAGAAGAACGCATTTGGCAATGCTGTACGCATTTTAGCTCCCAAATTACCCTCCTGTGTGCGGTGGGCTTCGTCCATCAGCAGAATGATGTTATCGCGATTGTCAATCACTTCACCGTCAGCGAGGTCACCAAACTTAAAGATGGTGGTGATTAGGATTTTGCGCTGATGTATCTTCTGCTCCAGTTCTTCTTTTGTTGCGATGCTGTCGACGTTCGGTATCTCGGCACGAGTGAAGTCACCGGTTATCTGGTCTTCCAGGTCAATGCGGTCGTCAACGATTATTACGGTAGGCGACTTTAGTTCTTGTTGTCTACGTAACTTTTGTGCTGCGAAAACCATAAGCCACGACTTGCCTGAACCCTGAAAGTGCCAAATAAGACCTTTTCGTGGACCCTCACCATTCCGGTAGGTGTTAAGCACTCGCTGCACGATTGCTTCACCTCCAAGATATTGCTGGTATCGGCATACGATCTTAATTTTACGTCCTCCGGTCGTCCCGGAAAAAACGGTGTAATACCGATAGATGTCAAGCAGTTTTTCCGGTGAAATGAGTGACAAATAGTTGTATTTGACTGATGTTAAGTCACCATGTCGGCGGTCCTCATCAGCAAACCAAGGACCCCATTTCTCTATGGGGCAGCAGACTCCAGCATATTGCAGCTCTTTGCCTTCGGAAGCAAATGTCAAAATATTGCTGACAAACATTTGCGGAATGCTCTTTTCATAATGAAGTATGTCAGTAGCACCATCTGCCCATGTTACATCCGGTCGCACCGGTGTCTTGGCTTCGCCAATCACCATGGGAATGCCATTTATAAGGTAAACAAGGTCGAGACGCTTGCCCCCTTCATGGCTAAGACGAGGGTATTCCCACTGGTTGGTCACGACACAGCGGTTCTTGCTCATCTCCTCATGGAAGAATTTGATGACAATATTGTCGCCATCGGGGCCAAAAGGATATGAATTCTCTTCAAAAAGAAGAGAACGGAACTTGTCGTTTGCTACCACCAAATCATCATAATGGTTGCAACTGATGACTCTTGCCCGGATCCGATCTATTACAATTTGGGCTTGATCAGGAGTTATATGGTTAATTTCAATTAGTGCGGTTTGAAGCCATTGAGATACAAAGACTTCATCCGGGAGCCGAGGCACTTGACTTGCCTCAACATAAATCCAGCCACGCTCTCCGGCTGCATTTATGAGCATCCCCTCAACTGTATTTGATTCGTTAAAATATGACATATATAGTTTAGTTTATTTTCTACGTAATATTTTGATTTGTCGGCCTGGCGGTAAATCGACTCAAATTTATCTTGAAGTTTCTTCGATGGCAATTTTATCTGTTTTACCATGTAGTCTGACATACTCAGATTCTGGATGCCTGTAGTCTGACTTGCCATAGCTCTCATTGCTGCCTTATTTAGATTATAGGAATTGTAAAGAGAGTAAAACAAATATACAGGATTTACATTTTCTTTTGGACGCAATACTTGCGTAAAGTTGTTGAATAGATAATCACCATCTTCATCGAAAAATACAACTCTTCCAACAGGATTATCCTTTGTTCCTCCAGACCTTTCTAAAATAGTATCTCCTTTTTTTAGTTTCTTTCGAGACACTTTCTTGGAATCTATCTCCCGTGTCACTATTTCGGAAAGATCCAGTCTGCCTTCATTGGTAAAATTGGTGGTTCGAATTACCTTTATAGCATTGGATGATGTTGGTTCATTTCCCCATTCACCAGGGAATGTATCGGAAACAATATTCTCAAGTGCAGAAAATGATTCCACACTATCGAACATTTCGATAAATTGCGACTGATGGTTGTATGTGCATGTATGCTTCATAGGCTATCCGAGGTAACGTTGGTGAGAAATTTATTTTTACGTTGTTCTGATTCACCATTGCATACTGCAATGTGGTGTCAAGACTCTGATGGCCAAGCAGGTGTTGAACCTGCTCTATGGGCATTCCTTTGTCAATCGCCATTGTAGCCAATGTACGACGGAACTTATGAGGGTGAACACGAGGTAAGTTCAACCGTTGACCAAGTCGGCGAAGGCGTACTTCCACGCCGCTTATCTGTAGACGGGTGTATGGCGCAAGTAATGAAACGAAAAGTGCCTCATCATCGTCAGTGCGCGAATTGAGATAGTTTTGGAGATGTATCTTTGTACGGGCATCGAAATAGACGCGGCGTTGCTTATCTCCTTTACCGGTCACGATGCATTCTCGGTTCTGGAAATCTATGTCTCCCCGATTGAGCTTGACCAGTTCGCCCACTCGCATCCCGGTGGAGGCTAAAAGGTCAATCAAGGCGAGGTCTCTGGCAGTTTCGCACTTGTCGCGCATTATTTCGAGCGATTCATCGGTATAAGTTTCCTTAACCGTTTTACCTACCTTCACCTTATGGATGCGGCGCACAGGACTTTTGATGATATAGTTCTCATCTTCAAGCCATGCAAAGAAGCTCGATAGGATGCGCCGTATATTGTCAATTGTTACTTTCGAAGCACCGCTTTCCTGTTGATAGCCGTTTAGGTATGTACGGAGGTCATCAGTCGTGATATGTGAGATAGGTTTAGCAACCTTGCCAAGCGCATTGGCTATCGTACTGCTATAATATGCCAATGATTTATCGGAGCATCCTTCTACCCGCTTTGCGGCAAGGAATGAGTCTGTAAGAGCATTGTTATCGGTTGTGCTATCCTTAGCTTCCTTTTCGGTCACGTCAACGTTGCGGAAGGTGTAGTCGAGCACCTTTCGCAGTTGTGCAAGCTGCTCGTTGTTAAGAACATCGAGCATAGCTTGCTGGATTTCGTTAATCAGATTTTCAATCATATTTTGTCGGTATATATTGAGAATACGTTAACGTGACGAGGTTATTAGCCGTTGATAAGACTCTTGATTACTTGATCAATTGCTTCAATGGCTTTTTTCAATTCAAATTTTGATTTGTCGGCCTGACGGACTATCGCTGCAAACTTCTCTTGAAGGCATATTGGCGGCAAAATACACTTAAACTCGCGAAGTTCCTTAAGAGGCATTCGAGGCATTTTTGTCCCACCAGATATATCGTTAGCAAACTGAACGAATTGGTCACTTCTAAGAAGATACGTAAAGAATACCATATTCAATTTATTCTGATTGGGCCTTAATGGGACTAATTCAGTTGTGGCATACCCCTTGTCTTTTGGAAACACTACTTTATTAAGGTAGGGGCGAAGTTTCGAAAATAAAACATTACCTTCATCAAACGGTTGTGCGGAGAGTACATCCGACTTGGGGACAACCACTTTTTCAATGATATTGCCTGTATTGCTCTCTATCATATCAAGATTGAGAAGCCAAACCTGATCGTCATCAACATGAGCAGCTGGAGATTCAGGCGCAACAGAGTTGATACATTCATAATCCCAATTCCGGTCATTTGAAATAGGGTTACCGAACATTTCGATAAATTGCGATTTCACCATCTCATCAGTAGCAGAAAGAAGACGTTTATATGCCTCCTTCAACCGATACGCCGACCATATTCGCGAAGCTATCTTCTTTTGCTCATCAATCGGTGGCAAATCAAATTCGTATTCTTCTAATGTGGACCAATTTATAAAATAGTTTACGCCGCCACTCTTGTTGTCTTCACAATATTCCCAAAAAGTCATCTGATTGCATAACAATCGCCAGATAGTTTTGGAGCAAAAATACTTTCATCATTTGTCGCCAAAACTAAAGTTTTTTCGGAACAGATACCATCAAATTCAACCATCGCAGCTTTGCGCAGATGAGGGTTTCTCGTTACGAATAATATGTCGCCGGCTTTAAAACCGAAATAGAACATTGGTCCAATCGTGGAGCCTTCAATCATGCCTTTGGAATGGACTAAAAGTTCATTTGATTCAATATGTTCGCCACCAACATAGTAAATTTTGTCGGTATTAAGTCGATCCTCTTTGGTATTAACCCTTGAAACTAAATCTCCGAACCTTGCCATGTCAAACGATGTTTAATTGGTCAAAAGAGCATTAAAGCTTTTATTCATTGCATTAGATGCAGATCGCCAGCTGTTTATGCTTTCTGCATAATTTGAGTAGTCTCCAGAAATTATCCGTTTTACATATAATTTCGTGCTCAGACTATAATTTTTAGAAGCAATTGCTGAATTTTTTAACAACAGCGGACCGCGCTTGAACATTAACATAATCAAAAAAAGAGGCTCTTTATAAACGAGATTTGCTCCGGTGTAATGAAACTTTCAGTATTTTTACGGACCACCAAATCAGTAGCATTAATAAAAATAACTTTACCGTTACGATTCTCTGACTTCTTGGTATTGAAAACTAAGATACAAGCCTCCATTGGAGAGTTGAAGAAAAAGA